>Ga0315276_10000032_pt1 | contig 95077 bp, 85 predicted proteins | sample YL17G05_0_MG_FD_204542 | JGI IMG/M metagenome (GOLD analysis project Ga0315276, IMG submission 204542) | Sediment microbial communities from Yellowstone Lake, YNP, Wyoming, USA - YL17G05_0 | ecosystem: Environmental > Aquatic > Freshwater > Lake > Sediment | place: USA: Wyoming | collected...
TTTACTTCAGCTTGCGTATTTTTGTAAACCAAAAACACTTCAGCTTTCGTAAAATTCCTCCTCTACCCCAAAAAATACCCTCCTCCTGTCTCCCTGCCTCGCATTTTTTGGGGACCCCAAGTGGTGTTTTACTTCAGCTTGCGTATTTTTGTAAACCAAAAACACTTCAGCTTTCGTAAAATTCCTCCTCTACCCCAAAAAATACCCTCCTCCTGTCTCCCTGCCTCGCATTTTTTGGGGACCCCAAGTGGTGTAACTTCACCCTCCATTTTGATGTAAACATCAAAACCAATATTTGAGTAAATATCTCATTTCACTAATATAATGTACTCTGAAACTGCCTTAACTTATCACTTTCACTTATTAGTAAGCCAAATCGGGCAAAGAAAACTTATTTCCGTTATTCCACGACTTATGTGTCTGGGTATTTTGTTGTTCTGATTTCACCTCCTCAACTTTTCTTGGCGGTATAGACACTTTTTTTATTACCGGCATGCTTATTTTTACAGCATGGAACTGCAATGGGATTTTAATAATGACTTCGACTCCGTTACCGTGTGGCGTAATCTGCACGATGCCCTTGAAATCCGCTTCGGAATGTATTTTGTTGATTTGTTCCAGCACGTGCTCCGAAAAAGTAAATGACCCTTTTAAAATGGTTATCATCGCGTCCTGGTCCTTCTGCCTTAATTCGATAAGGGTTTCGGATTCTGTTGCGCCAGAATTCAAAGATAAACTGACAAAAATATATAAAAGCAACTTTTCAAATTTATACTGATCACCCTGCACCGGCGCTTTTATGTCTGAAATGATACAAGCATATTTGGCATCTTTAAACCTGTCTTTCACGACATGGATAAGATTTTGCAGGACTATGCTGACATTGAACTTTTTGTCTCCGATAATATTTGACTGAAAATCCTTTGTGTTATTCAGGGATTGGTTTATGCGATGGATATACTGTTTGATTTTAGGGATCGCCTCTTTCCCTTCAGCGTCGCAGGCGGCCAGAATTGATGTAAGGGCGTCATTGATGTCATACATCATTTTATCAAAAAAAAGCATGCGGGCTTCCTGCTGTAATTGTTTCACCAGCTCTTCTTTCTTATCTGATATATGGGATTTCAAAAATTTAGAAATAACCATAAAAAATTTTAATGGTTTTTATAAAATTTTATTTTGGTGTTTTTGTAAGGAAAAGGGAGGTGATAACGAATTACCACCCCCCCTTATCCTATATAAAGTTGCCCTCCCGCATACCAATTGCTAACTTCTTTGTGTAATGTGCCCGATATCCCCTGATTCGTTAGCGTACCTTATAATATATGAAACCAATATGATTGTCAATTAATTATAACAAAACCTTGATTTTGTCTTTTTTATAAGCTAAAATAGTCTTGTTCTTAGTAGAGCACAACATAATTATTAATAAACTATTTATGAAAATTAATCAAGTTTTAGCAAACCTTGGCCTCCAGGATAAAGAGCCCGAAGTCTATCTGACATTATTAAAGACACCTGGCGCACAGCCTGCCAGTATTATTGCCATGAGGGCCAACTTAAATAGGACAACGGTTTACAAGACCCTTGTAAAACTTGTAAATAAAGGGCTTGCTACAAAAACCCAGCGCCATGGTTCCACCTGCTTTTTCGCGGAGGATCCTGAAAACCGGCTTAAAATTTTAATTGATGAAAGGCAAAGGCAATTAGGTGAAATGAGCCAGACAATGATGGAGACTCTGCCCCTTCTCACATTGAACGAAGAAGACGCTGATAGCATGCCGAAAATCCGTTATTACGAAGGCATTGAAGGCATTAAACAAATATATGAAGTAGTATTGAAAACCGGTAAAGACGTTTATCGTTACGGAGATATAACAAAAATCTACGAGGCTCTTGGGATATATACGGATGAATATATTAAAAAAAGGAATGAAGCAGGCTTTATAACCCATGCCATAATGCCTTTTTATGAAGGTGAAGACACCCAAAAAAAGAAAAATGCCAAAGAGTATCGCGAAGTGCTTTATATACCTAAAAATTTATTCCCAATAGACGGTGAGGTGCGTATCTTTGGCAATAAAGTCGCGATAATATCGCTTCGCAAAGAATCCCCTATAGGTGTAATCATAGAAAGTGAAACCATAGCGAGGATGTTCCTTTCCATATTTATGCTTACATGGAAAAATTACGGCAATAAGGCGATCAGGTTTTAGTATAGCCTTGGGCGTGCAATAATTACCGCAAATTCTTCATCTCTTCCAGGAAAATCGTAATCTGGCACAACGATAGTTTCAACAACCGCGTTTTCGCTGATAATGATATTGCCATTTTCATCTCTTAATATATTTCCCTGCTCATCCCTTTTTATTACATCAAAAAATTCGTCGACTAGACGCACTTGTTTATCTCTTGATACAAATGCGCGTAGTATGCCTTCTTCTTTATTGATACCAACTAGATATCCATCCTGTTCCTCTTCTTCCCCTTCTTCATATACAGGCTCATGCATTCCGTCCAACCATGTGGAAGAATTAGGTGTTTTCATCGATTGAACAAACAATCCTTTACCATCTCTGACAAATCTACGATTATTAAACAAAAAACTGCCTCTGTATATCTCTTCAAAATTATAATGACCTGCGGATTTGCTATCCATAATTAACCTTTCATTTGGCTTTCCTAATATATAGTTATTTTTTTTCTTCATCCAATCCATAAAATCTTCGGGGTCTATACCAATTTCCAAGTGACTCAAATTTAATTGTGGGTTAGTCTTTAAAGCCCATAATCTTTCTCTTGTTTTGTCGGCTCCAAGCCTATATATATCAAGACCATGATAACCCATTATATTCGGAATATTTCTTGCGAAATGCACAGCATCATTACCAATTCCACATCCTAATTCGCAGAATCTGAGCATAACACCATTTTCTCTAAATTCTCTGAATTTATCTCCTGTGTTTATCTGATCGATGATAAACTGTGTAACTGGATCCGGAACATCACTCTCTCTCATAAAATTATGCTCACCTTTTTCATATAATTTTTGATAAACTGTGGAGGTATCGCAAATTTTCCTACTTAACTCTATTGCTTCTCCGAGATTTCCAGCTTTGGCTAATTTACCTACTCCTTTGGCATTTTCTCTGAGTTTAGCAGTTATAATTTTTTTAGTAGTATCCTTAGTATCATTAGGTGCGGTAGGACCATTTGTTTTAGAACTATTTGTCGTACGTCTCTGGGTATTAGCAGAATATTGAAATCGGTTAACAAGCGCATCAGTATCTTTTTTTAATCTGCATAGATTTTCTTTAGCTTTTTGGCTAGAAAGCTGATTTGAGATTTTCAAGTTTTCAAGAATTTGATCAATGTCATCTATTAATTTATTTATGAGGGATGTTCGGGTATACATGCAATATCCAGAATGTCTTTTGAGCATTTCGATATTATCAGTAATGAAAGCTCTCAAGCCAAGAAGTCTTTCAGTTAATTCATTTATAGGCATGTTAAAATCAATGCTTCCAGCATAACTCTGGATACGTTCTGCAATTTGTAATCCTTCAGCATCTATTTCAGCTTGGTCTTTTTTCTTAACCTCATCCTGGTCCTGTCCCTGGTTAGTTATAACTTCATCAACTTCAGCCCTACTATCATCAACATCGCTTGCTGTTTCAGCGCCAGATATGTTAATTGTCTCAATTGCCCTTTGACCATTTACCCCATGTATACGAGAACCGAGGTGAAATCGATCATGAAGCGCATTAGCAAATATTCTTAATCGCCTTATAGCATCCCCATCAACTTGTTCAGTAAGTTTACCAGAGCATGGCAAGCGCAATATTATATCATCAAGGTAATACTTAAATGGATCTATAACTGCTTCTTTGGTATCAGGCGTACATTCAGAGTGTTTATTAAGTACTTCCATACTACCAAAAAAGAGTCTTTGTAATTCCTTAAGCTTCTCGATTAGTTCTCTTTCCGATAGACCAAAAAAATCAATTTCCTCAACATAATCACGGATACAGATCACAATACGCCTACCTTCATTATCAATTCTTTCACGATATTCTCCATTAGATTCATCAATCCCCTGATTTTGACCGGTTAAATAACCTATAATTCTATCCCTATAATGCTCCCCCTGACTTAGAGTCTTAGGATGAAATACGCTAACGGTATCGATGGTCTTTTGGCCTTCTGGACCCACAATAGCCTTTACTATTTCTGGCTCATTCTGATTAAGCAGCCTAGCTTCTCCACGTCGGTTAACAGCAATTTCTTCAGTAATTGCTGAATCCAAATCTTCGTGTAATAGATCTATAGCTGCAGCGCTACTGCTTGTGCCAAAATCTACGCTGGGTGGTTCCAGAGCTTCATTACCATTTTCTTCATCCGACATCAAACTTACTTTCTCATCAGCACCATTGCCCGTAGTATTATCTCTATTAACACCATTGCCTGTGGGTTTTTCGTTTCTTAAATCCCTCATAAAAATAAATTTGTTCAGAAACATATATGTTTTTGAATATATCTTGAAATAAATTTGTTTTTCTAGCAATAAGGATTTATATCCTGAATTAAACAATCATTATTGTCAATATCATTTTTTTACAGAATTAGACTGTTTGTCTAATCGCAGAATTCAGAATTTTTACTGTTTCAACAAAATTAATCGGAGCTTCTGTTTAACTTTAAGCAGACTAATCCTGCAATCAGGTTTAATCCTTTATTCAAGGTTGAAATCAGCAATATTCATTCCACAACCTTCCATCTTATTTCTTTCTGCAAATAGCCTGGAACCGTAAAACCCGCCGCTTTTGTATGCCCGCCTCCTCCATAATCAGATGCGATTTTTGCCACATCGACTTCCTCGCGAAGCGTTCTTAACGAGCCTTTTACCTTCCCAGCCCTTTCCGTAAGTATCACGCTGTATTCCGATCCGGGAACAGAATTTACGTAATCGACAACCCCTGTCATTTCCGAATAATCTGCGCCGGTATCCTCAAAATCTTTTTCTTTAAGAACTGACATGGTAACGCCCTCATGGGTCTGGGTTATGTTTTTTAAAACCCTTCCCCATAAGCGCATTGTCGAGATCTTTGTCGTGTTAAAAATTTCCTTTGAGATCGAACGCAGGTTTGCCCCTTTAGCAAGAAGCCTTCCTGCTACTCTAAGAACATCGGGTTTTGTATTGGAATGCATAAAACTGCCCGTATCTGTATAAATGCCCGTCAAAAGGCAGGTGGCAGTATGCCTGTCGATGGGATAACCAAGCGCCCTGAATATTTCATACAGAACCATTGTAGTGGACGCCGCTCCGCTATCCACGACATTGTATTTGCCGTAAAAATCATTTGACGGGTGATGATCGATATTTATAGCCTCCAGCGTTTTATTAAATAAAGCAGGATGGCTTTCGTGAAATCCTGTTAGATGAGTTGCTCCGGCATCTAATATCAAATAAGCATCGTAATTTAAAACAGGTATATCTTTCCTAATTTTTTCAATATTCTGAAGGAAGTAAAACTCTTCCGGTGGCAAATCATAACAGATGATGTCGGCGCCTTTTTTCATATTCGTCAGTATCTGATACATAGCCAAAGACGCGCCGATAGTGTCGCCATCCGGCGCTTTGTGCGGGATAATCAGAAATCGATTATTTTTTTTAATGAGGGCGTCTATTTTTTCAAGTTCGTTTTGGTTTATTTCCATTTTGTTTTATTTACGACACGACGACACGACTTTTCCTAATATCTAATACCTAATCTCTAATCTCTAATTTTGTCAGACAGTTAATCCGATATGCAAAATTAGATATTAGGTATTAGATATTAGAGATTTTCAATTATGTTTTTTCGTTCTGCCTTTGCATCGTTATTTTGTTATTTATTTAAGAAATCAAATTAATCTATAAAAAATGGTCTGACAAGCAATTGAAGTGGCCAGAAAATGGGTAGTGTTTTAGGATAATATTTTTCTTTCTTTAGTTTTCTTTTTATATATTTTTCTTACCCCTTTCTTTCTTAGGCAGTAGCGATAAACGCGTTCCGAACGCAGTTAGGGCGATTAGCCTGCAACGAAGTGAGGATGAATTAATAACAATTTGCGAAGAAAATTTTTATTAATTCAAGCGTTTACCTATTCCACCCCCCCCTATTATCGTAATAGGGGCCCCCCACAGTCGCTCGCGCAGCGACGTGGGCCCCATGCGCGCGAGATTTTGAAAATTTAAAAATCTGAAAACTATAATAACCCCAGTTTTTTAAGTTTTTAAGTTTACAAATTTTGGTTATAATGGTTACGTGGAAAAAATAAAAATCATATTTATTGGCACATCGGAAATCGGGGCGCCTCTGCTTAAAGCGCTTCCTGACGATAACCGTTTTTCTGTTGGTCTTGTTATCACGCAAACTGATAAACCAGCCGGCAGAAAAATGGAACTTCAAGCATCCCCCATTAAACTTAAAGCCGTCGATCTTGGAATTAATGTTTATCAGCCTGATGACATTAACTCTAAAGAAAGTATTGAGCGAATAAAAAAGCTCATGCCCGACATGATCGTCCTGATGGCTTATGGGCAGATCCTGAAACCTGACATTCTCGAGATTCCGCAGTACGGGTGTATAAATGTACATGCCTCAATCCTCCCCAAACACCGCGGCGCTTCTCCGATACAGCAATCCCTGCTTCACGGAGACATGGAAACAGGTATCAGCATAATGAAAATGGTTGAAAAAATGGATGCGGGCCCTGTTTATGTTGTCTCAAAAATTCAAATTACAGACGAAGACAACGCTATCACATTACTAAAAAAACTTGCCGATTTAACAGCAAAACGAACACCTGAGATCCTATCTGAAATCGTCTTTGACGGGCTTAAACCAGTACATCAAGACCACGAAAAAGCCACTTACTGCCAAAAAATCCATAAATCCGATGGAAATATAGACTGGAAAGAACAAGCTGACATTATTTCCGCCAAAGTCCGCGCATTTGCAGGCTGGCCAGGAACCCATACATTCTGGAATGGGAAAAGAATAAAAATCCTGTCCGTCACTCCCCTTCCCTACTTTGGCAATGAACAACCAGGAACCGTTAGCGATTATGGCGGGGATATTATTGTGACCTGCGGCAAAGAGGCTCTGATTTTAAACGAAGTTCAGATGGAAGGTAAAAATTCGATGATAATTAAAGAGTTTGTTAAAGGTTATCAAGGTTTTATCGGATCCGTTTTGGGGTGATTGACTTTAAAATGGTCTTAAATTATATTTACTAACCTGATTATTTTTTTAACCCAAAAATTATGGCTTATACAAAAGGAATTCTCGAACGCTTTTCCGCCGACATTCCCAATCAGTCAGTCCAGTTAGCATTTGAAAATGCGATAACATCTATTCAGTTTGAAACAAAAGCTGGCGTTAAATGGTGCGTTGATGATGCAGTCGAACAGGCATTAAGAGGAACTGCCGCTGAACAAGAGATCCATGCCCTGAGGGCAAGGGTGAAATCTTATATCAGTGCGGAGGATCTAAAGCTAACGGAATCGGATTTATGAAAAAACCCTGTATTAAGGGGGTTTGCGGGGTGTTAGGGTGAAGATTATTTCTTAATTCAAAATCCATGACGTATACAAAAGACACTCTTGAGCGTTTTGCCGATGACATACCAAATCATAAAGTCAGAACGGAATTTCAAAAAGCCATAGCCAGTATACAGTTTGAAACACGGTCTGGTTTTGAAAGGTGCTGTGACCATCAGGTGGAGTGTGCTTTAAAAGGAACTATTGCAGAAAGAGAAATCGATGCCCTAAGAAGGAAGGTTATTTATTATGTACGAGAAGAAGAGATGTGACCTGATTAGGTTATTTTCAAAAAAAATCGATTAGATAATTTCGTTAAATGAGATATCTTTTTTTGCGTTTTTTGGGAAAAAATGATATAATAATAAGATGTAATTTATTTTTTAATTTAAATTCATGAAAGAAACCAAACATACACCTGAAGATAACAATGAAGGGTTAACAAATAAATTAAAAGCAATTTTAAATGGCAGAGAAGAAGTATTTGGTGAAGTTGATAATAAACCTTGCCGAATCTTTAAGACCCATGACGGTTTTGAAGTTATAGTTTATCCACAACGTGATACTGTGGGTTTTAGAAAAGATATTTTTGATGTTCTTTCTGATGGAACAGTAAAAACACTTCCTCCTCTACGCAGAAGGCCTTATAGGACAAAAGAATATCTTTGGTATTCTTCACCTAAATATTCAAATCTTGGTGCTATACTATCTGATTTTAAAGAAAAGCCTGAAGACACTAAGTAAATTTACATCTTACGTTAAAAATTAAAAGCTTAATACTAATTAAATAATATTTTGATGGGATTAGATGCAAATAGTTTAGAAAATTACGGTGGGTTTGAAGCATTGCTTGAAAGATTGAAAACAAGGCAAAAACTAAGTGATATTATCGGATCAAGCGATTAGGATTTTGCAATGATAATGCATGATGTTTTAGTGCACGGAACAAATCCTGATAAAGCAGTTAATAAAGTTATAAGAAGAAATGATAAAATAATTAGTGAGTTTACCGCGGGGATAGATTCTTTATCAAGAAAAGACCGTAAAGAATTAACAAGATCGCTTAGAAATATGTTGGGCAATTAATCGTCCTCAATCGACAATTAATGGATATCGACAAGGTATCGGTTTTTTATCAACCTTAAATTTTAATATTCCCTTTCTTTTTTTCAGGGTCTTTTGTATAATAAATTTGTACAACCTTAATAAGTAACCTATTATTTAATTTAAAATTTGTAATTCCTGTAAAGTTACATCGTCAATAACAAAAAATAAAATGTAAAAAATAATAACCGCCAAAGGCGTATACTATACATGTGACGTATTGTTATTTTTCAGGTTTTTGCTATCTTCATAATCCTGATGGACTTCTTGTGGACATCTAATCGACTGATATACGGTCAATTAGATGTCAATCAGAAATCCATTAGAATCAAATATTAAAATTAAATTAAAATTATGCCCATATCACCATTCGACAGATTCACGCCTAACGCGAAACAGGCGCTAAGCGTAGCAGAGGAAGAGTCGCGCAAACATGGCCTGCCTTATATAGGCAGTGAACATCTTTTAATCGGTTTGCTGAGCAACCCCAGGTCGCTTGCTTTTTCAATTCTGACAGGCGCGGGGGTATCTCTTGAAAACGTACGGATGATTCTAAATTCCGCGAGTAACCAGCAACCAGAAGCAAAGCAAATTCAGCACGGGCTTTCATCGTATCTGACCAAAATCATCGAGGACGCGGTCAGGGTCGCACACAGATTCAACCATCCTTTTGTCGGCACTGAACACCTGCTTTATGCTTTGGTTTCACAGGGCAAATGCGCCGCCACGGTGATCCTTGAGAACATGCAGGTAAATCCTGAGGATTTCAGGAAACAAATAGAAGAGATGTTTGAGCAGATGGCAAATGCGCGAAAGAAGGATGTCCAGCAGGTAAACACATCGCTCGACAAATTCCTGCAAGGATTACAAGGGGTGATGTTTAACCCTTCTTCACAGGATTATTCCGATGCGTTTCAGCATAAGGAAGGACCGTTCCCGGGTCCTCAGGGGCAAAAAATAGACAAGAAGACAACTAAAACTCCCGCTCTTGATTACTTCACTTCAAACCTAAATGAAAAATTCAGAAAAGGTGAAATCGACCCGATTATCGGGCGCAAAAAGGAAATCGAAAGGATGATCCACATTCTGAACCGTAAGACCAAGAACAATCCCGTAATAATCGGTGACCCGGGCGTAGGAAAAACCGCTGTCGTGGAAGGGCTTGCGCAGGCGATTGTTGAACAAAATGTGCCTGACTCATTGCTGAATAAAGAGATCCTTTTACTTTCACTCAGCAATGTAATCGCCGGCACAAAATATAGGGGAGAATTTGAAGAAAGGATGAAAAGCATTATCGATGAAGCAACAAAAGTGGATAACGACATCATCCTTTTTATAGATGAAATCCATACGCTTTCAGGCACTGGTTCAGCCGAAGGCAGTTTAGATGCGGCCAATCTTTTAAAACCAGCGCTATCACGCGGAACCATGCAGATAATCGGAGCCACGACGATAGATGAATACAGAAAACAGATTGAAAAGGATAAAGCGCTTGAAAGGCGCTTCCAGCCGATTATGGTCGAAGAGCCAAGCATTGATGAATGTATCCAGATCCTGCAGGGCCTCCGCGCGAGCTATGAAAAGTTCCATAATCTAAGTATTTCCGATGACGCCATAAAGGCTGCTGTCAAGCTTTCAAAGCGTTACTTAACAGACAGGTTTCTGCCTGATAAAGCAATAGATTTAATCGATGAAACAGCTGCTTTAATGGGCGCCAGAAGCCAGTACAATACTCCTCTGATAAGAGAGGAAAAGGACAAAATCGCAAAGATCGAAAAACAAATTGAGAAAGAAGTTTACGCACAGGAATACGAAAAGGCCTCCAAGCTTAAAGAAAAGAAAGAAGATATACTGAAAAAAATTGAAAAAATAAAAGAAGAAAGCCAGAACAAAAAATCCCGCGTTAAAATTGATGAAAACGATATTGCCAAAACTGTCGGAAAAATAACTGGCATACCTGTGGCGAAACTGCTGAAAGACGAGTCAAAGAAACTCGTTGATCTTGAATCAATTCTGGAAAAATACATAATCGGACAGAAAGAAGCTATCGGTGAAGTATCCAAAGCTATACGCAGGGCGCGCGTGGGAATCGCCCCTGCGAACAGACCCATTGGTTCATTTATTTTCCTCGGGCCAACTGGTGTCGGAAAAACGGAGCTTGTTAAAACCCTCGCAAGGGAGGTTTACAACAATGCTGAAGCCCTGATTAAAATAGATATGAGCGAATTTATGGAAAGGCACAATGTCTCCCGCCTTGTAGGCGCTACAGCTGGTTACGTGGGCTATGAAGAGGGCGGACAGCTCACAGAAGCGGTAAGGAGAAAACCTTACAGCGTGGTCCTTTTTGATGAAATAGAGAAGGCGCACCCTGAATTCTTCAATATCCTCCTTCAGGTTTTGGAAGACGGATACCTTACGGATGCCAAGGGCAAAAAAGTCGATTTCACGAATACAATCGTTATAATGACTAGTAATATCGGCGCCAAAAAACTGACCCAGGAGGCCAGCAAAATCGGTTTCGCTTTGACAGTTGATACCAGAAAACAGGCGGTGGATGACTTTAACGAAAAAAAAGAACAGGTGTTGAAGGAACTTAAAGATACATTTCGCCCAGAATTCCTTAACCGCGTGGATAAAGTAATCGTGTTCCAGCCGCTTACAAATGAAAACATCAAGGATATTGTGAAACTCCAGATAGATGAGCTTAATACGCGGATGCAGGAAAAAGGAATTTCCGTCAACGCGACTGATGAAGCTGTCACCCTTATGGCAAAGCTCAGCTATGATCCGCAATATGGCGCAAGGCCTGTCCGCAGAAAGCTACAAGATCTGGTCGAAGATCCTCTGGCTGAAAAGATATTGAGCGGTGAATTTAAAAAAGGTGACACGGTTAAAATCGGCCGTTTGCTAGATAAAGATGAAATTACGTTTGTCAGAGTTGAGTTTAAAGTGAAAAAGGACCCTGAAAACAAGAAACTTGTGCGGGCTTAGGAATTTATTTTAAAAATCCAAGCTCTAAAAGGACATATCTTATTGAAGCTATTAACTGATCAACGCTAAATGGCTTTTTAAGAAAACGGTTTTTTCCGACCATTTTTCCAATAATTTCTTTTAAATCCCCATCCTCATTTGCTGTCATAAATATAATTCGGCTTATTAATTCTGGCCTTTCTTGCTCAATCGAATCTCGCAACTTAAGCCCTGTTCCGTCAGGCATTGCGATATCGGTTAAAATGACATCAGGTGTTAATCCCTCCTGAATCATCTTTTTTGCATGATTTCCTGATTTTGCGGTCACAACAATATAATTACTTTCATCTGACAAAAAAAAGCGTATGGCCTTAAGTATATTTGGTTCATCATCTACGATTAGGATTGTCGCCTTACCTCCTGATTCACATTTCTCAATCACTTTGGCCTCGTTTATTGCTGGCTTTACTGGCTCATTCATAATGAATATACATTTGGATTAAAAATATTCATTGTTTACTTTTGATATATTTCAGCATTTTTATTTTTTCCCGGTTGGATCCGCATCAGATTCAAACGGCATTTTCTGCTTAAATGTGTTTTTAAACTATAAATATTAGATATAATTGCAGCCAATGGGTTATTCAGTTCATGGCCAATTCTTTCGGCAAGCATTTCTCTTCTTTCTTTTTCTTCGTTAGTGATTTCCATTTTTGGCTTATCGCCTTCATCAACCTTAGTTGATATTTCTAATAATGATGTAATACCTTTTCTATCAGATATAACATTTGCTCCGGATTGGCCGGGATTTAAAACATCTTTCGTTTCCATGCAACTTTAGATTATGTAATTAGATAATGTTTACGTAAGTAGTTAATAGTATATTAATTTTAAATTTTGTCAACTGTAACTGCAACATCAAAACATTAATGCCATGTAAACCATAATTGTATGCAAAACTGAGATTATCTAAATCAAAGCCCTAATGATTTTTTAATATCTTCGGCCTTCTTTTCTTCCTCAACCTTCTTTGCTTCCTCCTCAGCTTTTAATTTTGCTGATTCAGGAGATTCCTTATGCTGCTTTTCGAGTTCGGCCAACTGTTCAGCATGCTTTTTTTCCAGTTCTGTGAATTTCTGCTGTTCTTCTTCAAAAATCTTTATAAGTTCGTCTATCTGGAACTGAGAAAGCTGAGGAATTGCTTCGACAATACGTTTTTTTTCAGTAAAGGTAAGTGAAATTGAACCCGCGAGAAGTTGGATGAATTTTTTCTCGTCAAATTTTGTGTTTGGATGCGGAGGAATTTTCATGCTTCCTATGAAATCCTGAATCTGCTGTTGGTTTCCGGCATTAGCGACCAAAGAACTGATATCAACATTTTCTTCCATTATTCCGCTTAGGTCTTTTTGGCCTTTAGCCGGCTGGCCTGTTTTGGGCTGTACACCTTTACCTGCCTGAGCTTTCTGCTGGCCACCCTGTGGTTGTGTTGTATCTGCCATAGTAATATTTCTTAAAATTTCTTATTGATTTTAACACCTAATAATGTTTAAAGCAAATTGGTTTTTATTAAAACGATACGACGACATGACGATACGACAGACTTGCGACATAAGCCCAAAATGTTGTATCGTCGTGTCGTTACATCGTTATATCGTTTTTTAAATATGGACGAGACACGCAAACAAATCAACACGATAGATGCTTTAGTAATCGCCCTTTTGGGAAAACGCATGAAATTTACCAAAAAAATCGGGAAACTGAAGAAAAAAGCGGGTCTGGCAATATGGGATAAAAAGAGGGAAATGAGGCTTCGTAAAATCTATAAGGCTATTGGTAAAAAAGACGGGCTAAGCGAAGAATTCATCGATAAGCTTTTTGACGTTATTTTTGATGAGAGCCGACGTTTACAAAAGGAGTAAAGAATAAGAACTAAGCAAATTTACGGCTCGTTTTCGAAAACACCTTTGGCTAGGTTCTTAGTTACATTATCCCATTTGAATATCTGGCCATTCATACTTACATAGACTCCATGCGGAAGAAGCTGAACAGCGCTAAAGGCTGAACCAAAATTAAACAATGCGTCTGAGTTTTCATAATTAGCCGGAATCGCCGCCCCTACTAGCACAATCGTTTTGGGTATATTTTTGAGACCAAGGTATTTAGCTGTATCAGCCATTGTCATTGTTCCGTGCGTAATGATGATAGCTCCCCCCTTGGTCGTTAAACATTTTTGGTAAATGGTTTTTCGGTCTGTATCGTTGATGAATTTGCTGTCTTTCGCAAAAACATGTTCAATTTCAGTTTCCAATGTAATTCTTGATCGATTAACTAATTTTGGAATAAATGATTCAAGCGTCAATGGTGCTTTGTCCTCAGAATCGTATTCGAGGCCATCTATTGTTCCACCAGTTGTTAATATTTTTATTGTCATAATTATAATAAAGGAATTAATGGTATATAAATTTGTTTTGCCTTCAAGAGATATGGGGTGTGAGGCCAGATTTCACCAAAAATATTGGTTTTATTCAAGGGCAGTAATGTTTTCACGTATGGCAAACTTAGTCAATCCAGCAATCGTATAAATTTTCAATTTTCGCATTATGCTCGATCGATGGGTTTGTATGGTTTTATCGCTAGTTTTTAAAATAAAGGCTATTTCTTTCAGGGTTTTTCCTTCAACAGTAAGCTGTAACACTTCGCGTTCTCGGCTGGTCAGAGTTGATAGATGGGCAGAAATACGATTCTCGCTACAGGAAATTCCCATTATTATGTCTGAAGATATTAAAGGACTAAAATATGCGCCGCTGTTTGCAACAGTACTTATGGCTTTTATAAGCTCGTCGCTTTCACTATTTTTAGTAAGGTAACCAACCGCTCCCGCTTTTATCATCGCAAATATGTGATCATGCCTGGAACTAAATGATAACCCAAGGACTCTGGAGTAAGGGGCATCTTCTTTAATCATATGCGTAGCATCAATTCCGTTTAAAACTGGCATGGAAACATCCATTATGATTACGTTGGGTTTTAGTTCCTTAGCTAGTTTTACTGCATCGCGACCGTTACCTGCTTCTCCTACGACTGTAATTCTGCCTTCTGCCTCTAAGATCGTGCGCAAACCTGCTCTTATCAATGTATGATCATCAATTAAAAGAGCTTTGATATCTTTCGAAGTAGAAGGAACACTACGAAGCGAATAGTCAGGTGCTGTTGGATCGGGCAATCTCATGGTATTTAATTCTCTAACGGAATAATTTTAATTTCAGTTGATTTGTCATGGAAAAAATAGTTACTGAAAGATATTAGGTTTAGCGCTAAGTAAATGAATATACCACAATCCCGAACGCCACCGAAACATTTAGAGACTTCTTTTTCCCACACATAGGGATTTCGATAACAGAATCGCAAAGATTAAGTATTTTATCCTGAACACCTTCAATCTCATGGCCGACTATAAGACATAAGGGATATTTTGGTTTTCCACCTCGGGTGGATCCGCCTTTGGCGGAGAATTTCCTGTAATCCACACTTTTATTAGTTTGTTCCAATGCAACTATTTGCACGCCTTGTTTTTTGAGTCTTTTTATACAATCAATAGGGTCAATATAGTATTGCCAAAGAATATATTCTTCGGCACCCAAAGCGGTTTTACTGATCTCCTCTCGAGGCGGATAGCCTGTTTGGCCGCAAATAAAAACCTTCTTTACCCCGGCGCCTTCGGAGGTACGGAAAATCGAACCTACGTTATGAAGGGAACGGATATTATTGAGTAAAACATAGATATCTTTCTTCATAAATTCAGCTGGTTAGCTGTTTAGCTTTTTAGCTGTTTAAATAAGATAAAACTAATAAGCTAACTAGCTAACAAGCTAAACAGCTTAAGGTTAAAAAGTTCTCCCATCCTTTAAAACGTACATCGAATTCGGGTTGTACAAAATTTTTGTTCGGATAATGCTATAAATGCCTTCATCATCAGTGTTTTCGACTTCCCAAAAAATGCCATTTTTTATAGATTCCGCTATATTTCCAGCATGAAGATTTATGGCCTGTTTTTTGCTTTCGCCGATAAAATCCTTTAAGTCGCAGGCCACAATAAAATTCTTTAAACCAAGCTCGGCTTCATGTAATCCTTTTTCTTTATTGTAAGAATACGTCTTTCCATTGAATCGAACATAAATCCATTCTTTATTAAGATTTGCAAGCTCCCCTGAATTTATGATCTTAATAGCAGCTTCTTTTTTATCAATTCCTTGAGCAAGTTTAACGGCCAAATAATTATATCGCTTTAAACGTATATCATATTTTTTCTTTCTAAAGGCGTATTCGACTGTTCTCTCCGCGTTATCCACAATAATAAGTCTTACTAAAAAATCGAGATCAGTTTCGCCGTACTTACGGACATCTTCCTTTGTGGAGTGCTGACCGAGGCTTTTATAACTATATGATTTCCCGCTTTCAATCCAGTCTTTTATCGATTTAAAAATCTGGTTTCCATTGCCATTCGGGTCTCTTTCCGGATGAGGCATTATTGCCATGACATTTCCTGCAGGATTACATAAAGCGGCAATCGCTTCTGATGATCCATTTGGCGTTATGGGAAAATCAGAACTGACATTACCTTTGCTGTCGCAATACTGGAACAGGATCTGGTTGTTTTCTTTCAAAGCTTTTAATACTTCTGGGTCTTTAAAAACAAACCTGCCCTCTCCATGTGCGTAAGGAATGTGAAGCAAACCTGTGAAATCGTTAAAAGCCGACCTATTTTGCGGGGTGACATTTTTAAGATATGCCCATGAATTTCGGAAACCCGTATCTACGACTTCTCCATCTTTTATCATCTCGTTCCAGGCCAAAGCGGCTGCCAAATCATTATTTTCGAAACCTGGTATCAGTCCAGTTTCGACAAGTATCTGGGCGCCATTGCAAATTCCTAAAACAATTTTTCCTTTTTCCGCTTCTTTTTTGATTATATCCATAATCGGATTTTGGGCGGCAATAATCCCGCTACGGCTCCTGTCTTCATAACTGAAACCACCCGCGATGCAGTAACCGCTGAATTCTGATAAACGGTTACCATTCAGAATTTCAGGATCGTTCCAAAGGATTTCTTCGGCATCCATTCCGTTGCGCTTGAATGCGCGCACAGATTCACTTTCACAGTTTGTGCCGGGAAATGAGATAACAGCGAATTTGATCATAAACATTTATTTATAAAAACAAATCAAAGATACTATAAAAATCGACCTTTCGGCAAGCTCAGGGTCGAAAATCGAAAATCGAAGAAAACTCAAAACCCGAAGCACGAAATTCGAAAATCGAAACAATGCTTAAGTAATTAAGTATATATATTATATCTTACAACTGATCATCCCCTTATTTTCTGACCCAGTAAGTAGCGAGTAGCGCGCACCGAAGCGAATGGGCGCTGAGCCTGCCGAAGTGACCAAGAGCGTAGGGCTCCGATGTGAAAAATTTACTTGTAAATTTTTACAAGCGGAGAGCGTTACCCTATTGCTTACCCCTGTAATACAGAAGGGGCTACTGTATTACTTAATAACTGAAGTATTAGAAAATTTAAACTCTAATTATTTAAACGCTCTTGCAATAACTAATCCATATACCTTTTTAAATTCATTATTTTTCAAAACTTCCGCGCAGTTTTCCAGAGTCGACCCCGTTGTGCAAACATCATCCACTAAAAAATATAGATTTTTTGGGGAATATTGATGAACAAAAATTTTGTTCAATATAAACGCATCTTTTAAATTTTTATGCCTTTCTTCCTTATTAAGTTTTGCCTGTTGCTGCGTCTCGCGGGTCCGCTCCAACAAATCGATTACTTCGGCATTCCGGTTAGTCAGCTTATTTGCGACAGCCCTCGCTATTACTTCAGCCTGATTAAACCCTCTGTAATTCAGACGCTTTCTATGAAGCGGGACAGGAATCAGGTAAATTTTCCTGTTTTTAGCCATGCTTAACTCCCCTATTTTTTCTGCAATCAGATTTGAAAAATGTTCGGCTAATTCCTGTGTGAATTTATATTTTAACTGTTTAACCGCCGCCTGAATCTGAGGATTTTTGGCGTAATCCAACGCGTAAATCACTCCATCCAAGTAATGGAAATCTGGGTCTTTTTCAGTCTCGATCCAAATCGGCCGGATTTTCTTTTTGTCCAAATGGCTAAGGCAATCAGAGCATAAAAAATCCCCTTCCTTTTTACAGGAAACGCAGACGGGAGGGAACAAAGTGTTTAGTATGAACGCTTTAAGCGTTACCAGAAACCTCATTCCCATAATATGTTTAATTATCGAATAGCCTTCAGATTATCTCTCGTAAATGTAATAATTTCAGATAGGTTATTTCTATCAACCTGCATTAATACTTCGTTATTGGGATTTTCGCATTCATATTTATAAAATTTTTCAACTAAGTCTTTTAGGCTGATTAAAAATTTTGCGACTTCTTTAAGGTCATCAGTGTCAACCTTTTGAGCTTCAGGATCTTTTGGGTTTGAATTTCTGTATCGGACAAAAGCTGCAACCACTTTTACTTTATCAGCCTCTTCCAATTCTTCTACATCAACATGACCTTCATTTATCGATTCACAAATCGATATAACTGGATGTATTTCAGGAAGTCCTGTTGCCTTAAAGTGTGCGACTTCACCGGATTTTCCTTTCTGTCTTGCCGAAGGATTATGATGGGTAACCTGTTCGGGAGTTGTATCTTCCGTTTGACGAGGATAACGGGCTTCATTAGAGGGTCTCATAATTTAAAGATTAATAAATAATATTTGGTTTAGATTTTAATATCTAATTAATTAATAGTCAATATAAATTAAACGTGTCAAATTTTCATTCCTAAACGATTCATTTGAATGTCCAAGCAATAGCCAACGAAAACGGGCGAAATAATTTTTTTTGAATTCCCTATAGTTATTTTAAAGAAAGTTTTTTATTTTTTATTAATTCTAATTTTTTTTGCCTAGTAAGATTCTTTATCCGGCTTTCTGCCTTTGATGCTGAAGAACGATTACGGAATTTTTTTGAATAAACAAGTTTAACCGACCTACGCGCTCTTGTGTATTTCGCGCCAAGTTTAGAATCATTATGCTCTTTTATCCGGCGCGCTAAATCAACTGTAATACCGGTATACAGAGTTTTGTCGGCGCATTGAAGGATGTAAAGGTGGTACATGTTTTTGGTTTATCTTTTTTTATTTTAACATACATCAAAAAATGCCTTAAATAGACCAGTTAAATCAGTTTAAAACTATTTAGTTAAGTGTAGTGCCAATTTAGCCATACGTTCACCTATGCGATGGAGTTCATCATCGGGGATCTGAAGAATGGCTTCGGTTAAAAGCTGTTTATATTTTTCATTAACCTGAGGACCAAATGCTTCTGCAACCACGTTCCAAATGCTCTCTCTTTTAGAATCTGATTGTTTAGGTGATGGCTTTGGTATCTCATTTTGAATAGCTTTTTTTAAATCATCGCTAACATAAGGAGAATTCATAACCTCAAGAGTGAGTACCTTTTTTGCAAAACTGTAAGCATAACCCTTAGATATAGTTATTTGTGAAAAATTTGTTATATCCCAGACATACATTTTTGCAATAGGGCCAGAATTCATCAAACTGAATCCTATACCACCCAATTCACCCCCTTCTGCAATATTCGCATCCTTATAATCCTCTGGTTTTAAGGCAAAATTACCTAGATGAACTGTACCTTTATTTTTAACCTTTTTGTAAGCTTTACCAGGATCTATATGCATGTATGCATGCATGGCTTCATGATAAACAGTAAGTAAATAAAAATATCGGGCAAACGTATCAGCATCAAGACCGCATGCCTGCGCGGTGGGGTTATTTGGTTTCTGTTTTCTTAACTTCCCACAATCAGTCATGAAATTTTTGTGTGATGTAGCGCTATCATCTAAGATGTTTTTCCTATCAAAAATGATATAATCTCTTTTACCATAAACATATTGGGGGACGACATACCGTTTATATCCTGGGTCTGTGCTAATAGTATTAGGTTCTCTTAATGGAACAGATGGCACGTCTCTGGCCCCAGACTTCCCTTTTACAATTATTGGTTTAGTCGGGTTCATTTTATAAAAACCAACACAAGGATAATTTATATCAAAGTGCCTTTGTATCATGGATGGCGGGAAAAAGATCAAATAATTATTATGCGCTATAAGTACATTATTGATATCATTAATTACCTTTGATGTTTCTTTTAAAAAATCATAATAATTAACTGGCAAAGATGCTCTGGGATTAATATATTTTCTATAAATTTTCAATAATTCTTTGAAAAATTTTTCAGCCTTTTCGGATGTTGATTTATGCATTTCTATCGCCGCTTTGCCAAATAGTGAAGCATTTGTTTTTTGTTTTAAACGGACTTCATTCGCGACTTTTTCAAAATCTTTTAATAGGTTATCAAATTCTTCATAAAATTTTTCCAGGCGTTTACGGTCAATCCCTTTTGGCAAAAAATATTCATTAACCTGCTCTTGCGACCATACAGGACCATTTTCATCAAACTCTATTTTCGGTAAATCGATTTTACCCGCCCATTTTTCATAATCTGCTGAAACTGCAGGGGTTTTTGAATCTGCATCCGGGGGCTTTATTGCTTTATCCGAAGGGGTTTGCACGGCATTTGCTGGTTTCGGAGGATCTGCTAAGGCTTTTTTGCCGAATAACATAAGCCCAATTCCAGCCAATACACCAAAAGACTCACGGCGTGTAATGCCAACAAGTTTGGCTTGAGGTTGTGGTTCTAGTGCGGGAGTTTCTACGGTTTGAGGTGTTTCTAAGGGTTGGTCTTTTGACATAGTAATATGCCCTTCAGTTTCTTTGTCCGTATAAGATTCCATATTATGTAAATTTAAATATTGTGATAAATTATACAATAATATTAGCGGAAGTCAAGTAATTTTGATTTCTTTTAACGATATGGCGATATGACGAAACAACAATTTAACATATCTAATATCCAATATTTTATAGCTAATTTATACTGCACATCAAAATTGGATATCAGGTATAAAATATTGGATAGTAAGATAAAAAGTCGTGTCGTTGTTTCGTTACATAGTTTTCAGATTGAAACCTTAATTGACATATGGTAAACTCCCCCTGCTTATTAATCGATATCTTTATCATTATGGAAAAAGTACTTCTTGCTATACAGGTAATCATTTCAATTTTACTGACGCTTTTAATCCTTATACAATCAAAGGATGAAGGATTTACCGCATCAGGTGGAGGCGGCTTCCATATCACAAGGCGCGGTCCTGAAAAAATTATATTTATCACAACAATTGTTCTTGGTGTTTTATTTTTGGTAAACGCGTTAATGTTTGTATTTGTTAAATAAATAATCAGTATAAGTAATCAGTGCAAGTGTAAGGTATAAGCCTTCTCATTTCCTTCCTATGTCACTTGCACTTGTACTTAATTTATTATGTTCAAGGGACTTAGCTATCTTACAAAGGTTGAAAAAATAATTGTTGTTTTTTTATCATTAATCGTAGCCTTTTGCGGTTTCCGGATTGGTTATGCTTTTTATCTTGAATATACTGAGATCAAACCTCTCACAGGCGGTATTTACACGGAAGGAGCAGTGGGAAAGATCGGCCCTATCAATCCTCTTTTTGTGCAATATGGCAGCATAACAAATGATCTTATTCAGTTAATTTTTTCGGGTTTAACAAAATATGACCCCAGGACAGAAGAAATAGTCCCTGACCTGGCAAACTTTACGGTTTCGAATGATGGGAAGATTTATACATTTACCATTAAAGAGAAAACTAAGTGGCACGATGGGGTTAAAGTGACCAGCAATGACGTCCTTTATACTTATAATTCAGTTATTAATAATCCTGGCTTTAAGGGATCAATCCTGAATTACGCGGATTATAACGGCATAAAGGTCGTAAAAGTCGATGATAAGTCAGTTCAGTTTATCCTGCAGTCACCTGACTCATTTTTTCTCGTAAAAACTCTGCCAGGGATACTGCCTGAACACCTTCTGGGTAATGTGCCCATTGAAGATCTGGAGCAGTACATGTTTAACCAATCCCCTGTGGGCAGTGGACCTTACCGTTTTGTATCGATGATGCCTGAGGATAATTATATTGATATTTCTCTGGAAGCTTTTGATGACTATTACAGCATTAAACCCAATATCCCTGCGATACAAATCAAAGTCTTCTCAGATTATAAGGACCTTATAAATAAACAGGGTGAAGTTGACGCGATCAGGAATGTGCCGGATGAATACACAGACACGATTTTGAAAAAAGGGCATTTGCATCTGGTACATTATCAATTGCCCCAGTATGTCGCAGTTTTTATCAATACCCAGTCAGCCAAACTCAAAAACAATAAAATACGGCTGGCACTTCAGCTGGGGACGGATAAAGATTCATTAGTCAAATCAATTCATGAAGAAAGAATAATCGATACGCCGCTTCTTGAAATCGACCAGAAAAACTGGGTTTACCAATACAGCACAACAAAGGCAAATGGCTCCCTTTTTGAAACTGAATGGCAGGTCCCGAATAAGTCCGATGAAGATACGGTCGCGGACAGCAGCGCTACCGACAAAACTACGGGTGACAGCGATAAGGAGGCGGCTAAAACAGATAAAATCGCTGAACCCTCATATATAACAGGGCCAAACGGAGGCAAAGACTGGCAGACTACCGATACAAAAGTTACTTTAACCGGAACAGCCCCTACCAAAACAAAATCCATAATCATAAATGATTACGAGCTGAAAAAATTTGTCCCCGGAGACCCAAGCTGGAGTTATGTTGCAAGTTTTGAATTCGAAAACCTGAAAAAGGGCGATAATATATTTGATGTTTACGCTATAGATTTCAATGAACAAAAAAAGCTTATTGATTCAATTAAAATCACACAGGGTACTGAAAGTGAATTTATTGATAAAGAAATAAGTAAAAATGAAATTGAAAATAACCAAGCCGAAGATATTCCTATACGTAAAAATAAAAATGGTGAACTCCTTGTCCTCCGCTTAATCGTACCTGAACAGCCAGAAACCTATAATGATGTTGCAACAATCTTAAGAGACCAGTGGAAAAAAATAGGCATCGGCGTCAGGATTGTTAAACTGGATAATGAAGCTTTTCAGAAAGTCCTGTTTAAGAGGGAATATGATTTGTTGATTTTTGGGCAAAATTTGGTTTATAATCTCGACGCTTATCCGTACTGGCATAGTAGCCAGGCGAAAGAAGGCGGTTTCAATCTTTCACAATTCAAAAACTTCATCGTTGACAGCCTTCTTGAAAAAGCCCGCCTTGAATATGATGATAAAGCCAGAAAAAAAACTTTAAACAGTATTCAGGAAATCATTAGTAAAGAAGTGCCGGCCATATTCCTTTACAGCCCGAATTACAATTTCGCCCTTTCCGACAAAATACAGAATGTGAACCTGGATAATCTGGCCACTACAAGCGATCGTTTTGCCAGAATTACCGATTGGTATGCTCAGGTAGACAGGAAACTCAGCGATAAGGCAAATATACCCACCTTCTTTGATTGGCTGGGTAAACAATTTAAACTTTAGTTCTTAGAAATTGGAAATTAGAAATTGGAAATTATTTTGAGCAAATTTCAAGTTTCAAATTTCAAATTTCAATAATAATTACCTTTAGTTCTTAAATAAATAACCATGCAAGTCGTACTTAAAAAACGCGTTCCTAAATTAGGAAGTGAATATGATGTGGTAAATGTTAAACCGGGTTTCGCCCGGAATTTTCTTTTTCCCCAGAGATTAGCTGTACCCGCTTCAGCAAATGAGCTTAAGATAGCTGAGGCTATGAAAGCAAAAAGAATTGAAAAACTTGAAGCTGTACTTGAAAACGCCAGAGCAATTGCCGATAAGCTTAAAGACGCTGTAATAACGTTTAAAAAGAAGGCTCGCGGGGAAAAACTTTATGGCTCGCTTAAAGAAAAGGACATTGCTGAAGCTATTCTTGAACAGAAAAAGGTTGAAATCAGCAAAGATATGGTAGTAATTGGGGACCAGATAAAGAGCATTGGCGAGCATAAAGTGAAACTACAGTTTGCCGAAGGCGTTGACGTTCAGATTAAGGTTGTGATTGAAAAGGAAGAGTAAACATTTCGCATTTTGTATTTCTGATTTCGCATTTTATTTTTGCATTTATCATTTTTCATTTTACATTTATTGATAGTCTGATTGCCAAATCCTAAATGCAAAAAATGCGAATGCGAATTGCGAATTTCGAAATGCGAAATAAATATGGTGGGCCTGGTAGGAATTGAACCTACGACCAATCGGTTATGAGCCGACTGCTCTAACCACTGAGCTACAGGCCCTTGTTTTTTAACGTATTGAAGATATATGAGTTTAATTATGTTTTCAATATAAATTTTCAGACTTATATCCAAAAAACCAGTGATGGCAACTGACCATAATGAAATTTATTACTTTGTACACACTTTAACCTGCTAACTTATCCCTTTTATACGTATAATCAGCTGATGCTACCTCTGGTCTGATCAGTCCTAATTTTTTCATTATTTCAACATGACTTTTGGAGCCGAATTCGTAATGCCACGACTCATTGCTTAAATTGGTATACCCAGCCCTATTCATACAAAATTCAAGGATATCAGTATACTTATTTCTTGTATCTTTACTTGTTGAAATCTCGGTTAAATTTTTTCCACTCCGATCTATAAGAACGCAATCAGCGGCCGCGCCACCACAATGCCATGAATCCCTGGCAACATATTTATCTCTTTTTTCTGGCGACGCAGATTCATATAATTTTTTTTGAGCTTCAGGTGTCCTATAACCTGAAACCAATTTAATATCGTAACCCATTTCCTGCGCAGTCCTTCTTGCTATCTCAAATGCCTTAGCGGGTGTTTCTTTAAGTTTTATACCTCCATTTACGGAAACTAAGGGCTCGTTTTTATTCATTGTTTTTAGTAGGTCTGTTACCTTTGGAGCTGGTCTAAATCTCATTCTTCGGCTATTTGCTTCCAATTCTATTTCGGCACCTTTTGCGAACTTAGCGCTTTCAGAATCTTTACCTGTGTCTGATGGCAATGGTTTTGGTGCACCTGCCAAACTAAGGGCACTAGCTATAACATCAGTCTCATTTCTTGCCATTTCTGTGTGTCCGAATTTAGTGGTAAAGTAAATCAGTTTTGCAACGCGTGTTTCCTCACTGAATTTAGGGGTACTATTATAAAGTTTTGCATCTGCATTATTTCGAACGATTTCTTCAGCAATCTTTTTTGTATCCGATTCTCCTTTTGCCACAGCGATAACAAGTCTTTTGCCTTCTTTTTTTGCCCATTCCCTGAATTTATCCGGGCTTCCGTAACTTGCGTCTATTAGAATCGCTTCTTTCACATATTCATATTTAAGCCATTCTGAAAGTGTTGCGTAAGCTCTGCTATGCCCCATTATCGTCACTTTTTTATTAGCATTAACACCTGTCTGAGATTTTACATACGCAATCAGTTCATCTAAATTTTTCCAAGGTATATCTTGGCCTTTACGCTGAGATTCGGGGACGATGAATAAAGCTTTTCTTCCGCTTTTCCGAAATTGCTCACCGACTTTATTGCTATTCCAAGACTCATCAGCTGAGTTACTGCCTCCATGAAGATATACTACTATTTCATCCAGTTGGTCGCCTTTATAATCAGGATGCCATACATGGACAGTCTCTTTTTCGGGATGTTCAAACCTCCAATGCCTTTCTGAATGAAGCTGTTCGACTTTTTCGGATGATTCTTTTCGCTTTTGTTCTATTGCTGGAGTAGGCGGAACCCTAGCTTCTTCCTCTTTCTTTTCTTCCGGTTCAGGTGTTTTTTTTGCCTCTTCCTCTTTCTCTTTTTTTCCTCCGCTTGCTAAATACAGAACTGTGCCCACAGTCGCGGCTGCCAAACATGCCGCTTCCTTTGGAGAACAATTTTTAACTATTGTTTCAACTCCATGCATCATTTTTGCTCCGGTGTCCGCAACTCTTCCGGCAACAATTTCAAGCCCTTTTTCAGTTTTTTCTGAAAATCGATCAAGCTTTTCTTCATATTCCGGTGTTCGCCTAGGCTGTTCAGCCATAAAATTTAATAAATTATCTTTTTATTATATCATAAATTTTTAATTTGGACAAATCCCTATCCTTCTAAGTAGGTTTTATTAATTTGAAATATTAAAGATATTTTAGTATTATATTACCCTATCTTAAGTATAAAAATATGCGAGACAATTTAGGCACTTCAGATGAACCTGAATCAATTTTTTCTGAGTTGCCTACCCCGACAGAATCAGAAAAACAATTTAATGGCACTGATCAGCAAAAAGCCCAGGCAGCCTGGGATAAATTGCAGCAAAGTACCAATGATGATGGATATCCAACCTTAAGATGCCAAAATTCGGGCCTAATATTTTACTGCATACCCTTTTGTGATACTGATGATATAAAAAATACTAATTATATAATCAAAGTATATCCGCCGGATCATACTTCTGGTCTGAAAGGATGCCTAGTCGAAATGGATTTAATACGGAAAAAAGATGGTTCATTTACTGTCATGCAAAAACTTGCGGCTATTTTGGAAAGTAAAACTGATTTAACCGTTGATATGGCAAATTCCCTTTTGAACCAAATCGCAAGAAGTGTGGAAGAAAATAGTGAAATTTTCGAGACTGAGGACCTGATACAAAAAACAAGAGATAAAATTCGCTAAAAACGACCTATAGTTGATTCTGTTTATTTGAGGACACTGGTAATAGAACACTAAATATAACTGTATCTCATATTTTGCGCGCTATTCACATTAATCCTGATATTTGATAAATTTAAAAAGACATATTAAACAAAATTAAAATGTTAAATAAATATCTCAATTTCGCCAAAAAGCTTGCACAAAAGGGCGGTAAAATCCTTAAAGACAATTTCGGTAAACTAAGCCCGAAGCAGATTGAGCTAAAAGGCCCTCATGATGTTGTTACGGTTATCGATAAAAAAGTTGAAAAACTATATTCATCTGAAATCAAAAAAGTGTTTCCCGAACATGGGATTATTGGAGAGGAGGGTACATCGGAAAATACGGATAAGGAATTTGTCTGGGTACTTGATCCACTCGACGGTACGAAAAATTACTCTATCGAAAATCCTTTTTTCTGCACAACTATTTGTCTTCTTAAAAACAAGGAGCCTGTTGTGGCAGTTATTTATGAACCGATAACAGACAATCTTTATTATGCGGTAAAAGGTGGAGGTTCTTTTAAAAATGGTTCCCGCATACATGTTTCCAAACAAAGCGACATTAAAAAAGCTATGCTTCTATATTGCCATGCCCTTGATCCGAATTCGATAAAACAAGCTGAACACTATATCGTTAAGCTTAAACTCGCTTCCCGCGACGCATCCCGATTACGTGCTGCCGGATCTGAGATGGCGCTTGTGGCTAAGGGTGTATGCGAGGCTTATCTGATGAACAAACTCCCATTATGGGACTTATGCGCGGGTGCGCTTATTGTACGTGAAGCGGGAGGAAAGGCGACAGATTTTAATGGAAAAAAATGGAAACCTGGCGATAGGAATATTATTGTAAGCAATAGGACGAAAATCCATGAAGAAATTTTGGGAATAGTCGGAAAATCTTTTTAACTTGGTTCAGATTAGTTTGTAGTTGGTAGTTGGTAGTTTGTAGGTTGTAGTATTAATTGCAACAGAAAAACCACTACAAACTACTCACTACAAACTACAATCTTTCAGGAGAAATCTATTTTAAAAAAAAGACATTGTGCTATAATCAGCTGGCTTATTTTTTAATCACCGATTTATGGGAAGTCTTACCGATATCCGCACAGGCGCAATAGTAAAGGTAAACGGCGCGCCATACCTTATTGTATGGAGCCAGTTTAACCGCAAACAGCAAAGAAAACCTGTTATGCGCACGAAACTTAAGAATCTGATAACCGGTGCAGCAATGGATAAGACCTTCCTTTCGGGTGAATCTTTTGAATTCGCCGAAATCGAAAACAGACGGTGCCAGTATTTATACAAAGACGCTGACTCAGCTTCATTCATGGATAATGAGACCTATGACCAGTTCGCATTGCCACTTGATCAAATCGAAGGGTCTTTACCTTACCTTAAGGACGATACTGAAGTCTACGTGACTTTTTACGAAGGAAAACCTATATCTGTTCAACCTCCAATAAAAGTGGAATTAAAGGTGCTTGAAACTCCACCCGGTGTGAAGGGCGATACAGCAACCGGTGGTACAAAACCAGCAAAAGTTGAGACGGGCGCTACAGTTTCAGTTCCACTCTTTATCAATGAAGGAGATATGATTGTCGTAAATACTGAAACCGGTGAATATGTAAGCCGCGCGAACCAGTAATCAATGTTTTATGGAAGTCTTAAAAACCGCCTTAATCGTTTCAGTGCCTGTTTTCTTATTGACCGTAATACTTTACGGTAATCCATGTGTAAACCAGCTTTACCAGAAATCCATGAAAATCGGTACAATTAAAACATGGAAGAGTCAGGGGAAATTTTTGTCACTCAATTATCTGTTCATCTTAATCGAGACATTCCTTTTCACTTGGATTTTCAGCATAATTACGATTCATCCTGCTACCGACTGGTTGATGGGTGGAATGTATTTTGGGCTTTTTCTTTGCTTAATCCGCGCAATACCCCGGTCATTTGATACATTCGCTATGATCCATTATCCAAACAGATTATTAATTGCTGAGCTGATAAATGGTTGTATCATTAGTTTTCTAATGGGCATCGGGATCAGTTATTTTATTTTTTAAACATATTTCAATTTTTTAAGGATTTGTTAGAATAGAATTTGTAAAAATAAATATGACTAATTTCCGTTGGGCAGTCAAAGCATTGGCGATAATCGGACTGGGTTTCTTTTTTGTATTACCCTATCCTACAGCGCATGCCTATTGCGGCAATGGCGCCCTTGAGACTCCTGCGGAAGAATGCGATGACGGGAATTTTATAGACAGGGACGGATGCAGTTCATACTGCAAAATCGAGGACATGGCCCCGCCTACGGTTTCATCTGTTTCAATTCCGGAAGGAACAAAAGATGTCAGCACATTAACAAATTCCTTAACGATTATTTTTTCCGAACAGGTGAAAGCCAGCAGCATAAACAAGACTACGGTCAGACTTGAGTACAATGGCGCGCCTCTGGATTATGCATTAACACTTGATGCCGACCAAAAAACCCTTACTGTAACAATAAATCAGGATCTTTACTCCGAAGCCGCACATGCTTTACGGATCAATCATGTTTATGATATTGCAGGGAATTATATGAGTGATGAATATATAGATGTTTTCACTACGGCTAAAGCTATAGACCATACTGCCCCCACAGTGGTCGTTGACCCACAAGGAGGAACTTATAATGTGCCTCAGAATGTTACCATTACTCCATATATCGGAAGCTACACAAAAAGCGAAGATTTCATAGATAAGACCGCGAAAATCTATTACACGTTAAATGACATTAACCTGACTTCAACAAGTCCTCTTTACACATTACCTATCTCTATACGGACGAATACAATATTGCGCTATTTTGCAATAGATGAAGTGGGTAACAAAACCCGGATTCATTCTGAAAGTTATAGTTTCGATTGCCCTGAATTTCCTCACGCCAAAAAAGTAACTGACCAGTATCCCGACTGCAGGGTTTTAGAGTGCGAATATGGATTTGATTTAAGGGCCAACGCCTGTGTCATAAGCCTAAATGAAAGCGATCCCAATGATTACAAATCGAATGCGGTCACTGCGCCGATGTTTTCATCGTCTACACCTGTTACCATAATCTCCAAACCCTCAATATATATAACGCCAGAGCACAATGGAATAATCCCCCGCCCCATTATCTTTAAAGAGCTAAAAAGGGGCACAATTATAAATTTTGAGCAAAATACCAAAATAACCGATATGGAAGGTAAACCTTTCACGGGATATATCAGGCCGCCTGAAAATCTTTATATTAAAGATTTTCCAATCAATTTTGGATATTCATTCCGATCCATATTCAGTTTTAAAGCGGCAGAAGGGCGCGACTTAAGTTTTGATCCGCCATATAAGATCACCCTTCCATTCGGCGAGAATTATAATCCTGATGAACAGGTAACGGTGCTGACTTATGATCCAGCCACAAGTCTGTATTCTGAATATAGCCGTAATATGTATAAGACCGACTTGGATAAAAAAGAAGTCACTATAACTGCCAGCAGGACCAATACATTTTTTATCGCCCAGTTAGGAGTAAATTTTAACCGCGTGATATTCACGGATGTCTCGTCGTCACACTGGGCAAAAAATTATATTGAGGCGCTTTACCGCAAAGGAATAGTAAAAGGCCGGGATGCCAATATTTTCGCCCCTAATGAAAATATGACGCGGGCTGAATTTGTAAAAGTGGTCTTAAAGGCCATCGAAGCTGAAACCGAAAACCCCGATGATATAAAAACAGCTCCTTTTTCCGATGTTCCTTTATACGCGTGGTACGCGCCATATATAAAGAAAGCGAAAGATCTTGATTTAATCTCTGGCTACCAGGACGGCACATTCGGACCGGATGAAGTCATCAACCGCGCAGAAGCGATAAAGATTATTTTTACGGCGTTTAATTTTGACCTTACAAAAAGAACACTTTCCGCATCTATTGATGCGAAACAGAGATTCGCAGACCTTAAGAAATCTGAATGGTATTTCCCTTATGCGGACTTTGCTATACAAAATGGCATTATGCAAGGAATGCCGTCTGAAAACAACAATTTCCGCTATTTCAGGCCAAGCGCGCCTATAACAAGGGCGGAAATGGCGAAGCTGACAATTAAGACAATGGAACTGGCTGAAAAGCTAAAGGCTGACGATAAATCAAATTGGGGCCCAATCATCCCAAACAGCGGGTCGAATTGATAATCGAGTTGTGGGCTGAGTTGGTTGAATTGTGGGCTAAGCAGTAAATCAAATTACAAATCGTATAAGATATACCTTTATTTCAGGGTGAATTTATGATATAATATATAGATATAATTTTTAAATTTTTACAATTTTTGAAATAATTATTAAAACCTTAAAGTTTGATTATTAAAAAATTAGAATTTATTTATAAAAATTGCAAAAATTACAAAATTACAAAAATTAGAAATAAAATATGCAATTTAAGATCCCGCAAAACGTAGGCATTGAAGACAGGATAGTAGGACCGCTGACATTAAGGCAGTTAATCATTCTTGCCGGAGGATTTGGGATAAGTTATATCTTATTTGCGATTCTCAGCAAAATTTATGAACTCAATATCTTTGAATATATAATAATAGCTTTGCCAATGCTCCTTGCGGTTGCATTTGCTTTAATCAAGATCAATGATATTCCTTTATTGAAATTCATTTTATTGTTTCTCGAATTTTCAATTAAACCCAGAAGGCGCGTTTGGGATCATAGGGGCATCGTTTCAATAGTGTCCCCGGATTTAGCAGAAGTAAAAAAGGAAGCGATTTCATCTTTAGAACAGAGCGAATTGGATAAAAAGGCCAAACGGGCGGCTAATTTAAGGGAACTTACCAAAATGCTCGATTCTGGAGAATTTGAACATGTTAAGGCGGTTGAGCATAAAGACATTGACGTTACGCGCGATGACGATCTTGTGACACAGGCTTATTTTGGACATAAACGGAAGGAAAGCCCTACTGAAAATATGTACTGGAGAACAAAAGATTCCCAGCTTAAACGGCTTGAGATTTTGGCTTCTTTGCCCGTTACAAAATTAAAGAAAGGGACTAAGGAAACCGAAATAGCAAAACAGCAAATACTCGATGCCAAAAAAGAGGCTGAGGAAAGCAGAAAAAAATCGCCCTGGCCTCCTGCTGCCCAACCGAAAACCGCTATGGCCAAAACAGCTGACACAAAAACAGGAACATCGGATATTTCTCAGCATGCCAAACCGATTGCGCCGATTCAGGCTAAATCCGAGACGATGAAGCCACCGTTAGCAAAATCATCCGCTCAGGCTCCTGTGGCAAAAAAAGATGAAGTAAATAAGCCACGAAAACGCAATCGCCAGATACCGCAACCTGTGCGTAAGAACAACACAATCAACACTCTAAACAAAAACGCGCCTGCAAAATACATACCAAAGAATCCGCAAAATAAAGACAATTTAGCTCAATCTAAAAAGACTGCAACTTCAGGAAAAAGCGGTGAATTTGATTTCAGAGAACTGCAGAAAGGAGAAATCGAGATAAACCTGGATTAAATTCGCATTTCGCATTTCTGATTTCGCATTCAATTTAACATTTTACATTTATCATTTAACATTTAAATTTGATCTAACAGTAAATTGTCAAATGCTAAATATTTAAATGGGAATACGAATTGCGAAATACGAAATGCTAAATAAATTCAAAAACTATAATCTTAAATCATAAATAAAAAATATATGGCAGACACACCACAATTACAAAAAGATAGCGTTAGACAGAAAAAGGGCACTCCTGCGGCAAGTACGCAGCTTTACCTTAATATCGCTGAGATCAAGGATAATGTCGTTGTCCTGAAAAACGGCGGGCTTCGCGCAATACTCCAGACATCAAGCGTGAATTTCAATTTGAAATCCGAAGAAGAGCAAAATAGCATAATCTACTCCTATCAAAACTTCTTAAATACCTTGGAATTCCCCGTGCAGATCTGCGTACAGTCAAAAAAACTGGATATCGATAAATATATTGAAAATGTGCGCGAAAAAGCTGCTCAGCATGAGAACCCTCTTTTGAAACAGCAAACTCTTGAATACGCCGAATATGTTCAAAAACTTATCGAATATGCGGATATTATGGAAAAAAACTTTTATGTTATCGTTCCTTACGATCCTTACAGAGCTCAAAAACTCAACATCTTTGCCAGATTCATGCAAAGCATATCCGCTCAGGACAGCATAGATAACATAAAAAGGCGCCATCATGAATTTCAGGATTTAAATAAGCATCTTATGGAACGCGTCAATTTAGTCAAAACGGGACTTGAGGGATGCAACCTGCGTGCCGTACAGCTTACTACGCCCCAGCTTGTTGAGCTGTTTTACAAAATCTACAACCCTGAAACTGCCCGCAATGAAAAAATCGAGGATTTGAAAAAAATAGATGTGGAAGAACTTTAAAAATATCTAATTTCTAATATCTAATCTCTAATTTTGAATCTCCGTTACTCAGATTAACAAAATTAGATATTAAGTATTAGATATTAGAAATTAAGAGTTAGTTTCCCATCAGTTCAATATCAATCCTTTCGGGGATCCTTGGTATTCTGCTTATCCATATCGGCCAGGTTTTGATCTCAACGGCATCGACCTCGGGCAGATTGCCGATGATGTTCTTAGCCTCCTCAGCAGGAAGGCTCAGGACTTTTTCTTTTATTTTTTTACTGAAACGGACACCCGCGTCAGTTGACTCATCTATAGCGTACTCCTCAATGCCATTCACTGTAGCGGTTATTTTGATCTGGCCAAGCGATTCATCTTCATCTATGACTTCATAAGTTATATTTTCCGGTGATATTGAGTTTTCGCGGATCTGCATGTCTGGGTTTGCCCTGTTTTCCAGTTCTTTTTTCAGCAATGCGTAAAGCTGATCTGAATCGAACGCCACGCCATGCGCGCTTATTTTGGCATAAATATCAAATTTCTCCCTTTCGCTGCCTTCAAGATCATCAGCAATCCGCAGATCAAGAAGCTCAGTCTTTAAATATCTGCTATCATCAAGTAATATTAAATGTGTCTGATTTAATTTGTTGACCTCATCTATGTAAGATTTCAATTCGTCTTTTGCCATCAATATCAGATTATCCTGTATCTGGTTTTTGGCCGCATCGATATCCTCTTTTGTAACAACGTTTTTATAACTTGTAATGCCTCCGACCATCGGCCCGACGGACTCTCCCCATATAAGCCTTTGATTATATTTTGAAAGGGCGGGAATTATAAATTTCGCGGATGTTAAGTTACCCCTATCACCGATTGGTTTGGCATATATATCAAAAGGGTCGGCTTCAGCGATAGCCACCAATGTTCCAGGGGCTGGCTCGCCTGATGGGCTTAATGTGCGCGCGGGAACCACAACTCCTGTGTGTATGCGGAAGATTATGCCATCAGAAATCTGAAAGCGGGTACCTCCTTTAAGCTCCCATTCTTCATCGCTAGTATTTATGATTTTTATTTTGCCCTTCGCGTTAACGCCATTGAATTCCTTGCCCACAGTATTAAATACTTTTGTCTCCTTAGTGGTTGTATCGATAACCTCGCTCGCTATCACATGGGGTTTGTTTTGTTGCAAAAGAGTCTGATTTTTCCTTTTATCAGCCAATACAACATTAACCGTAAAATTGATGTTATCGAATTTAGGGCGTATATAAACAGTCGCCGAAGGTAAAGCTATATAACTTATAAGCATAAAAAGCCCCAAGCTTACGAGAATGATAAGCATGAGGAATTTTCTGCTTGGACGCATAAAATGAAATCCTGAAGCTGAATCCAAACGTGATTTTTTACCTTTCCTCTCCTGTTTCCTGAAATCTTCTATAAGTTCGCGGATACTGATTTTTTTTTCTGTGGATCTGGTTGGACTTTCTTCTTTTGGCGCCAGATTCCTTCTCGCCTGAATGGGCTGTATTTTTAACATAGGGCTTTCTTCCACTTGAGGAGTTTCGATTTTCTCGACTTCTACCCTGCTTAAAACAGGTAGTCCGATTTTTTCAGCCAAATGTTGACCATTCCTGTCAGTTGTTACTATAAGAAGTTTTTTGCCTCTTTTTTCGATCTTAGTCTTCAGTATCTTAAGATTCACTACGCTTTGGAAAAGTATGGCCTTTTTCGGCACCGCCAAAAGGATCTCATCTTTATTGATATTTTTTATCCTGTCAAAAACCGAGGTTACTTCCTCGTCGATTTCAACATATATGATTTGGCGTGATTCTTTGGACATATTTCGATTGTAGGGCTTATTGTTGGGCATCGCTTCGCCACTGTCGTTCGCGAACGCCGTGGCTTCGCTTTGTGGGGCAATTGTGGGGCATATTGTTGTAGTAAAACCACTATTGGCCCAACCATTTGCCCTACAATTTGCCCAACTATTAGGATAAAAGTTTAATAGCCGGCAATTCTTTTCCCTCAATCATCTCAAGAGATGCTCCGCCGCCCGTGGAAACGAGGGTCATCTTGTCGGCAAGTTTCATTTTTTCAACCGCAGAGGCGCTATCCCCTCCTCCTACAATCGAAACCGCGCCGCTTTCGGCAATCGTCCTTCCGATCATCCGGGTCCCGTGGCTAAATGGTTCCATTTCAAAAACGCCGATTGGACCGAACCAAAGGATTGTTTTAGCTTTTTTTAATTTTGCGACGTATTCACCGATAGTCTTAGGGCCTAAATCAAGAGCCATCCAGCCGTCTTCAACATCGTCGACGGAAACGGTTTTCACTTTTGCGTCTTCGGCAAAACGGTCAGCCACAACAGCGTCGACTGGCAAATGGACTTTTTTGCTTTTCAAAATTTTCTTAACCAGATCACCCATTTCCTGCAAACCTTCATCGTCAATTTTACTGGCGCCCATGTTCTTCCTCTGAGCTTTAAGAAGCGTAAAAGCCAGTGCGCCCGCGACCAGAACATCATCAGCTTTTTCCATCAGATTCGCGACAGCAGCGAGTTTATCCGCTTTTAGTCCACCGATGACTGCTACCATTGGTTTTTTTGGCTTTTTCAGAGCTCTGCCAATCTGTTTAACTTCCTCTTCGACACCAAAACCTGCGGCATAACCTTTCATGAACTTCGGCAGGATCATGCTTGCATGCTTACGATGTGAGTTGGAAAACGCCTCATTTACGTAAAAATCAGCAAGGCTGGCTAAATGCTTAGCGAAAGCCTCGCGTTCGTTATCATCCTTACTCTTTTCACAGGGATTGAACCTGAGATTTTCAAGCATAATGATTTTATCTTTTGGTAATCCTTTTTCTCCCCATCCATCGACTTTCATGACTTTCTTACCTAGTAATTCACCCAATTTTTCAGCGACTTTATCTGTTTTCAAATTTGACTCATTGTTCTTTGGCCTGCCGATATGACTCATCAAAATCAACTGAGAAACACCTTCTTTCAACAAAAATTGAAGTGTGGGAAGCGAATGGCGAATGCGTTTGTCGCTCCGGACATTTCCTTTATCATCCAAAGGAACGTTGAAATCAACGCGGACAATAACTTTTTTGCCTTTTAGGCTTGGGGCATCTTTTAAAGTTTTCATAAATTTTGATTTAAGATTAAAGATTCAAGATTTAAGACTTGAATATTAACTTTATGATTATAATTATAATCGATTTTTTTTCAATTGACGGAAACGTAAGATTTACCTCTGAGCATAGGCGGATTGTATCCAATATCTCTATAAGCCTGCTCCGGAATGCCAATATTGCCGAAAAATAATTTGCCGACGAATTCGGGATGTTCTTCAAATCCGATTTTAGGCAAACCGAGCGCAATTGTGTAATCAGCTTTAATGGTCGGCTTACCAATTGAGCCGTCATGCGCAACCAATCCTGACGGCACATCAATTGATAGAATTTTAATGCCTGAGTAATTAATTTGTTCAATTATTTTGGCTTCCTTAAGCCGAGGATTGCCAGTTAATGAAAACCCGAAAATACCATCGATTATTAAGTCATATTTGTTGTCGATTTTTCCGACAAATTTGATTCCTAATTTTTTACATTTCATCATTTCAGTTTTTGCCATTGGGCTCATCTTATCAATCGGATATAACGGCATGACATAAACATCAATCCCCTTTTCATGCAAAAGCCGGGCGGTTACAAGAGCGTCGCCACCGTTATTACCTTTGCCCACAACCGTAAGCAGGCGAGATTCGCGAATCTCGCCCCCAGATATGGTCGGAAGGATTTCACTCATCACCACATCAAAAACCGCTTTTCCCGCGTTTTGCATCAACTGTTCGAGGTATACGTTATATTTTTCAACCGCGTGGCGCTCGAGGGCTTGCATTTCGGAGGTTGTGAGGTATTGGAATTTCATGAAATGATTATACCGTCATTCCGAAGTACGACAAAATCTCAGACTCTTAGCCGGCGAACCGCACCATAGCCGTCACCATTACCCGCAGGAGTGATGCCAGTCACGCCCACACGACAGCCAACCGGATTGAAGTAAGCACATCGGGCGTTGACGGGCTTATCACCGGATTCCAGCCAAGACACGCGCCATACATCTCTGTTTGCGCTGGCGACAAACGGCTCTTTGGTGTGAGCTTCCACTTGTTTCATTTCATTACCAAAACCGTAATAACCGTTATCGACAAACAGTTCGTAGCCGTCTTTTAAAACCTGCTCGCGGACTTCATGGTAATCCGCCCAATATACTACCAACTTCATTTGTTCCGGATCGCGGTCATAAATTTTCAATAGCCTTTTTTCCTTATCATATCCAAATAATACAGGTTCAACGCCTTTGTCTTTGAATAAAGCCTTTCCTTCCGTACCAATACCGACCAATTGCCCGCCACCCTGCATGGCACTGGCAAGTTTCAGTTTTTCACCGCCATTCGCAAGAAGTCTGGCAATAGCATCTTCCCAGCCACAACGTGCTTTGATGTCATCGGGCAGGCGGTCATATTGCTGACGGTAAAGGGCTAATCCGGGATTTTCGGCAAGCACCGCGGATTCCGCTGTTACTGTTGCCACAACAGGCCGTGTATCAGAAATCAATTCTGCTGGCCCTTCGGTGCGGACAGGCGTCTCAGTAGCCCCGATTAACTTATCAGGTATAACATCTTTTCCATTCATATTATTGGTGATTATGGTTAAGGAAGGTATTTTATATATAAAAATACTAAACTGCAAGGTATTCGAGGGTCTGCATTTCGCCAGTTGCGGTTTATCTGCGCATCATTGATTTTTTATAACATTCGCCAGTAATGGTATTGTTTTAATTCTCTCGTTATCCATAAAAATCCCGATTTCATAATTACCCGGTTCATTAAATACATAGTTATTGATTTCAGCAAACAGAGTTATAACATTACTTTTACCATCGTTCCGAAGACGTGTGACTAAAGGTTTTTTGACCTCGCCGTTTGGGCTTTTTATCATTACAGAAAACTCGAATTCCTTGTCATTTTGTAACCTGCTTTTAAGTGCAATCGCAAGAACAAATCTTCCTAAAGCTGTCGGGTAATTTGTAGAATTTATCTGACTAAAAATCCCCATTATGTTCACATTTCCGTTTTTATCGACGGATGAGTAATTGCAAAGATGTGCATATTGCAATTCGAAAAATTCAGATATTTCAGTCATAATTTATTTGTTAAAAATTCCGACTTTTATCTTAAGCGCATATACTGCGAATATCAAATAATTTGTCGCGAACCTTTTATTCGGCTATATTAGGGAGGCGTTAGATCGGTAGGGTCGTAGGCTGGTAGGAGTTTCCCTACAACCCTACACCCCTACAACCCTACACAAATGAAGCAATACCTCGACCTCGTAAAATTCGTTCTGGAAAACGGAGAAAAAAAAGCTGACCGCACGGGTACGGGGATTTTGTCTGTATTCGGTTATCAGAACAGGTATGATTTAAGAGAAGGGTTTCCGCTTGTAACCACAAAGAAATTGTATTTCAGAGGTATAGTGCATGAACTTCTGTGGTTTTTAAAGGGAGACACGAATATCAAGTATCTTGTGGACCGGGATGTGAAAATATGGAACGAATGGCCGTATGAGACGTATAAAGTCAGTAATGAATTCAAGGGTGAGACTCTTGAGCAATTCGTCAAAAAAATAGAATCGGACGACAAATTTGCTGAAAAGTGGGGTGAGCTTGGTCCTGTTTACGGCAAACAATGGATACGATGGGAAAAGCGCGACGGAAAACAAATAAATCAGATAGCAAATGTAATAAATGAAATTAAAACCAATCCCGATTCCAGAAGGATGCTTGTCAGCGGTTGGAACGTGGCGGATATTCAGGAGCTTATTGCGGGCAAAAAATCTGCGCCGCCGCTTTGCCACACTATGTTTCAGTTTAATGTGACCGGTAAATTCATTGATATGCAGTTATACCAAAGAAGCGCGGACATCGGGCTTGGAGTACCGTTTAATATTGCGAGCTATTCGATGCTTTTGATGTTATTCGCGCAGGAATGCGGGCTTACTCCTCGCCATTTCATCCACACATTCGGAAACGCGCATATTTATCTGAACCACATAGACGGATTAAAAGAACAGCTTAAACGGACTCCGCATAAACTGCCGGAGCTTAAAATCATGAAAAGGCCTTTTTGGGAGCATGAGTTTGAGGATTTTGAGCTTTTGGGGTATGAATGTGATGAGGCTATTAAATTCCCTATTGCTGTTTAATTGTTTCGAATAGTGGCTAGAGTAGTGGCTAGAATAGTTGATTCAAAATTCTGCCACAATCCTAGCCACAATCCTAGCCACAACTCGATTATGACCCACAAAATCTTCATCATCGTCGCCACAGACGAAAACAACGGCATCGGCAAAAATGGCAAAATGCCGTGGGATTTAAAAGATGAGCTGAGACATTTTCAGGAAATCACTACAAAAACAACCGACCCTGATAAGCAGAACATGGTGATAATGGGCAGTACGACATGGAGATCAATACCATCTAAACACCGCCCATTAAAAAACAGGAAAAATGTAGTGCTTGCAAGAGACTCTGATTTTGAGGCGGAAGGCGCTACAGTTTCCTCAAGCATAGAGGAAGCTTTATTTTTGGCTGACGGAACCGTGGAGAACATTTTTATCATTGGTGGTGCCTCTGTGTATAGGCAGGCGATTGAAAAGGACATAGCTGACGGCATATATCTTACCCGTATTCATGAAGAATACGAATGCGACACATTTTTTCCGGAAATTCCGGAACAATTCGGCGAGCCGATGAATCTGGGCGGTGGCGAGGAGGATGATATTAGTTACAACTATTTGTTATACAGCAAATAAAAATGACTGGCGGAACTATTTTCGCGCGGCCACCAAAATTTACCCCTCGAAAATTGCGAGGCAGAGAGGAAGGTAAGTCCCGCGACGCGGGACGGGGGTATTTTTCGGGGTTGGGGCCCCAAATTGTGCAAAAACTGAAAAAGGAGATTCTGAAAGAAGCTCATTTGCAAATTGGAGCACAATTTGGGGTGGTGGCCCGGGGCGGAATTGAACCACCGACGCAAGGATTTTCAGTCCTTCGCTCTACCACTGAGCTACCAGGCCACTTATTCTTAGTCCTTCGTCCCGCATTGCGGGACTACCAGGCCACTTAATAAAGTTCTCACAAATATTAATGTAATATTTATATGGGTGCAAGTTTTCTTGCATTTTAATTTCTTGTCTTGTAAAACAAGCTCTCAATCCGATAAACTGAATACTGATATTCACTAAATTTAATGATATGAAAAAAATATACCTTTTCTTTTTGATTTGTTTATTATTTCTAACCGCCTGCCAGCCTGTAGCGCCAAAACCCGACAATCAACCGGCTAACGGAAATACAGGAATTGCGAACCCGGCATCCGTAAACTGCGAACAGAAAGGCGGAACTTTGGAAATGCGCGAAAATGAAGCCGGACAATACGGTGTGTGCAAATTTACCGACGGAAGCGAATGTGAGGAATGGGCATTTTTCCGAGGTGAATGCACTCCAGGAAATACCAAACCGACCCAAACATCAGAGATCAAGAATTTCGATGACTGTGTTAAAGCGGGAAATCCTGTAATGGAAAGCTATCCAAGGCAATGTAGGGCTAATAATCAAACTTTTACTGAGGTAATCGATGACACTACCACTCCCCCGCCTTCGACTGAACCTACTGCTGCATGCACAAAGGATTACATTCCTGTTTGCGCATTAATACAGGTGCAATGTTTTCGAGCTCCATGCCCGCCATTGTTTGAGACGATTGATAATGAATGTCTGGCAAAGGAGCGGGGCAATATGCTGCTTGGGTATACCTCTGGCCAATGCGAAAAAAAACTTGATACGACCTGTAAAACCGATGCTGACTGCTTACTGCCCGGTGATTATGCCGCGATGTCCAGATGCCCTTTCCAGGCCAAATGCGTGGCTGATTCATGCGTGGTTGTTTGCCCTGCCTCATTTGCGGTGAAATAATTTATTATTTTAAATTACCTGTTGATCTGAAGGCGCCCTTCGACTCGACTCAGGGCGCCGGCGCGATTTGTGAATCACGCCTTCAGATATTAATATTGTAATTTACCCATTAATTTTATGCGGAAACTCCATTCAATTGCCCTAGGATTATTATTATCAATAGCGATGTTCAATTACGTTCATGCGCAGGAGGCTTTTGACATTGAAAACTTCCAAACTGATATCCAGATTCAGGAAAACGGCACGCTTTCTGTAACTGAGTTAATTGAAACAAACTTTACCGCTGAAAGGCACGGCATTTACCGCGACATCCAAATAACAGGTATATCCATAAATGTTACAGGTGTTTCTGATGAGAATGATAACCCAAGACAATATTCGCTAGAATCCTATCCTGAAGGATTGAGGGTTAAAATAGGCGATCCGAATTCATTAATAAACGGCAGGCAGGTGTATAAAATCAAGTATGATGTGAAGAAAGCGATAGGTTTTTTTGATGACCATGAGGAACTTTACTGGAACGCTAACGGCAATGCCTGGGATACCGATATCCAAAAAGCCACGGCAATAGTCAAGCTCCCGCCTGCAATCAAAGATAAATCCGAACTGATGTTCAAATGTTATACAGGCTATGCGGGAAGCACCGATGAAGAGTGCGCTTATATATTTGATAAAGCAACAAATTCAGTAACATTTACCTCCAATAATCCCCTGCCCGCCTATAGCGGACTTACGATAGTAGTTGGGGTTCCGCCAAATTCTTTTCCCCGTCCGACTACGCTTGAAATAAAAAGTAATCCATCTGACGCCAAAGTCTATTTAGATGAACAATTAATTTGTTCAACGGATTGCGTCAAGGACGATATTACCCCTGGGGACTATACTTTAACCGTCAAAAAATTTGGTTACGGAACGCCCGAAAGCAAATCTATCCACATCAGTGAAGGTACAACGTCAACCGAGTCTTTTGATCTTAAGGCGCAGATATGGTATTCGGCTTTTAAACTTATCATCTTATTGTTTTTTCTTGCTGTGGGTTTTGAGCCTATTTATACATACCGAAAAAAGGGCAGAGACCCGCATGGGCGGGGCGTTCTTGTGCCACAATACGATCCGCCTGACAAACTTCTGCCGGCTGAAATCGGCTCAATTGTGGATGAACGGGTTGATATGAGAGACCTGACTTCGACTATCATCGACCTTTGTGTGCGCGGATATCTTAAAATTAAAGTCCTTCCAAAAACTCAGGGCTTGCTTTTTAAAACTGATGATTATGAACTTATAAAGCTTGATAAGGGCAAACCTGGCGACAGAGGACTTTCTGAATTTGAAAAAATGTTTATCGAAAAAATCTTTGGCGGAAGTTCTACAAAAAAAATATCCGATCTCCAGAATAAGTTTTATGCAGATCTTCCCGCGCTTAAAGATTCACTTTATAAAAATCTTGTGGATAAAGGTTATTTTCCTGTTTCTCCTGGCGCTGTGCGAAAAAAATATTTCATAAAAGCGCTTCTATTAATATTCGGCGGCTGGTTTTTAATGTTCGCGGAAATAGCGATTTTCAGGACGGGATATTCTTTTTTCATATCAATCAATGGCTGGCTTTCGCTTCTATTCGCGTATTTTATGCCGCAAAAAACTAAAAAAGGCGTTGAGGCGCGCGAACATATACTTGGATTTAAGCATTATATGGAAATTGCGGAAAAGGAGCGCCTTAAATTCCAGGAGAAAGAAAATATTTTTTACGAATTTCTTCCTTTCGCGATGGCACTGAATGTCGCGGATAAATGGAGTAACGCATTTAAGGATATTTATAAGGAACCTCCCCAATGGTTTGTTGGATATGCTGGACCTTTCAGTCCAACAGCTTTCACGCATAGCCTAAATTCGGTCTCCGGTTCGATTGGCTCTTCATTCGCGTCGCATCCGTCTGGTGGTAGTGGCGAAAGCGGTTTTTCGGGCGGGTTTTCCGGCGGTGGAGGCGGTGGTGGCGGTGGTGGAAGCTGGTAACTGAATATTTGACTTTTCCCGTCAAAGGCCGCGCCAAAGGTCGGGCAGGCGGACAGGCACATTTTTGATTTCGTATTCAATTTTGCATCAAAAACATGTAATTAGTAACTTGTAATTTGTAATTCTATGCAGTATAACGGTATCAAAGTTACAAATTACTAATTACTAGTTACTAATTACCAATAACTTTTAAAAATGAAACTGAAAAACTTAAATATTTTATTATCGATTATCATCATATTTGTTTTAGCTGCCTGTAAGCCATCGTCCCCTGCTCCATTTTCAGAGACAGGCGGCAATGTCCAACCTTCAGTTACAATTGATAACACAACCAAACCTTTAGAGGCAGAAAATAGTCAATCAGTTACCCAGGATCCCGATGCGGAACACGGATGTATAGTCGCTCAGAGCTATAAATGGTGCGAAGATAAACAAAAGTGCATTAAGGAATCTGAAGAAAAATGCGAAAAGATATCAGGTTACGTTAAACCTAAGATGAGCTATTACCTTATAGAAGAAGCTCTGGCAAAAAAATATGGCAAATCCGTCGACGAATTTAAGCTTGGAATAAGAAAACTAACCCTTGCCCACTTCCGCGGAATAGTAAGCGGAATGGATGGCGTTATACTTGCCGCAAAACAAAATAATGACTGGGTCATTGTATTTGACAGCGTTTTCGGAGACAAAAAAACATACGCGTGTACGGATGTGGAAAAGTACAATTTTCCGGAAGACATGATCAGCGACTGCACCAAATAAAATCATTTTTCTGATAATAAGGATTTGGTTTATAATAAAATTCTATTAATTTATTAAACAGTTTATATGAATGCATTAAATTTGAAATTCTCTAATATTAAATTTGCCCGATATTCACTCTCTATGTTCGTGGTGCTTTTAGCAGTTTTCTTATCTGTCATTTACACTAAAGAAGGCGGACAATATTCACCCCCGCCAGAGCTTGGCTTATATATAAGTTACGGCGAAGGGGAATTTTTAATAAACAAAAGCGATACCGGTTGGAAGCCCGCTTCCTACGGAACCGTGCTTTTTAACGGCGATGGCTTAAGGACAGGGAATAATTCCAGAGTTACGCTTCAGTCCCCATGGGGGATTACTGTACGCCTTAGCGAAAATACGGAAATATCAGTTATTAAATTCAGCGCCAGTGATATTTTGCTGGCTCAAAGCTATGGGACTACTTACCATAAAATAACGATGCATGATGATGATTCAGCGTTTTCTTACCAGGTCAGGGCGCTTAATAACACGATTCGGACCAAGGGGGGTATTTTTGACCTTTCAACGAATTTAAAAGACATAAGAACAAAAGTAAAAATCCTTGATGGGAAGATCAATATGGCTGTTAACCTTGCCGACATTATCGAAGTACAAAAAATAGGAAAGGGTAAAGAAATAACCGTTGACCCTGGGAATGAAAATCTTGTCACTCTCTCGGATATAACAAGTGATTATTTATCAAGCGCTTGGTATTTATGGAATAAACAAGAAGATGAGAAATACAATTATGTCGCGGAGGATTCAGGTGTAATTTCAGTTACCGGCACACAAACAAATAATGGAACCTCATCTGCTACTAAAAATACAAACGTAAACGCGACTTCCACATCTAAAACAACTCAAACGCAAACTGGAACCTGCAGACCATCACTTTGGGTTAAGAAAGCTGCCGCATATAACGGCATTTTTGTTAACTGGACGACATGCAAAAGCGATGATTTTCAATTTTATAAAGTAGTCCGTTCCTCGATAAACAAAAACCCGTCCTACCCGAATGACCCTGTTGTTTCTTCATCCTCAAACAGAAGCTACGCGAACTTTATCGACAAGACAGTGGCTTTTGGCATGACTTATTATTACAGAGTATGTGTGGTCGAACGCCTGGGGAAGGTAACATGCAGTAATGTAGCGTCTGTTACCTACTGAACCTGATGGTTTATCAAGTTGTTTTTCAAGTGGTTTGTTGTATAGCTAAACAACCAGATAAACAACTTGATTAACAACATGATTTTAAATTAGCTTTACATCTTATCCGGCACATCCATTCCTAATAATTTAAACCCATCTTCCATTACTGTAATAACCGCGGACGTAATCAGTAGCCTGCTTTCTTTTTTTGCTGTTTCCGCCTGAAGCACAGACAGGGCGTTGTAAAAAGTGTTAAAGTCAGATGCAAGCTGATAAAGCAGATTCGCAATATGGTTTGGCTTAAATTCTTCTGTCGCCCGATCAAGGCTTTCAGAGTAAGCCAGGATATCCAGCACTACTTTTGTTTCCAGATTATCCGTAATAACTAAATCATAATCTTTAGTTTCGTCTGGGCTTAAACCAGCTTTCCTTAAAATCGACTTCGCCCGGGCTACAGTATACATAAGGTACGGCGCGCTGTTTCCCTCTAAACTTAGCATCTGATCCCAGTCAAAAGTCATGTTTGATAAGCGGTTCTGGTGAAGGATATTGTATTTTATCGCGTTCACACCCATAGATTTTGACAGTTTCGTCTGTTCGGTTTCGGTTAGTTCCGCGCCTTTTTCTTTTATAAGAGCGGATGAACGTTTTTCAGCTTTATCCAAAACGTCATTTAGGATTATGATATTGCCCTTGCGCGTGCTCATGCCCCCTTCCTTAAACTGCATGCGCCCGAATTTCACGTGAACGTTAACTGCAGGCGTGAGTTTTAATTTCTGAGCGGCTTCAAAAAGCTTCCTGAAATGGAATTCCTGCGCAACGTCCACGACATTTACCATTAACTCCGGATGCCATTTCTCTTCCCAGTATTTTATCCGGGCGAGGTCACGGGTTACGTAAAGGGTCGCTCCATCAGCTTTGCGCACAACAGCAGGTGTTTCAGCCGGATCATCGGGTTTTATGATCCACGCGCCTTTTTCACCGTCAACAATCACTCCGTTCTTCCGTCCATCATCCAAAATAGATGACATCTTATCCTCGTAAAAACTTTCACCGTTCATGCAATCAAAATGTACGTTAAGCCTGTCGTAAATCGGCTGGATTTCCATAAGGCTCCATTTGACGATTTTTTTCCACAGCTTCCGGTTCTCGGCATCGCCTTCCTCGAATTTTTTGTATTCCGCGCGCGCCTCTTCATCCAGCTCAACATCCTTGTCAGCCTCAAAATGGAATTGCACGTATAATTTCAGCAATGTCGGTATCGGATTTTTCTCGATTTCTTTAATATCCCCCCACTTTTTTATCGCATGGATAAGCTTGCCGAACTGCGTGCCCATGTCGCCGATAAAATTGTCCGCGATGACTTTGTAACCGCGTTTTATGCAGATCTTTTTAATGGAATCTCCGATAATCGTGGAAAGCAGATGGTGCACGCCCATAGGTTTCGCGATATTCGGATGTGAGTAGTCGATTACCATAGTCTTGCCTTTCATGGAACCGATCTCGTCCTGCAAATAGACATCAAGCGAACCGACTATCCCGCGCAGAATTGCTGAATAAAATTTTTGTTCAAGCCATAAATTGATAAAACCCGGCCCTGCGACATCGGTTTTGGTGAATAATTTATTCTTCTTAAGTTCATTTGCGATTTTTTCCGCCACATCACGAGGATTCTGCCCATATTTTCCTGCAATCAACAGCGCGATGTTGGTCGCGAAATGGCCGTGATCCAGAGTTTTAGCCTTTTCAATGTGGATATCCGTAATATCAACCTCAAAATCGTTTTTTTTGATAGCATTTGCTACGATTTCCTTTAATTGATTTAGCATGGTTTTCATACAAAAGGGATTATAACATAAATTTTATGGGATAATTAGGATTTTTAGGAGTTTTAAGATTATCAGGATTTGTAAAGGGTCCGAGGGGTTAAATTCCTAATAATCACAATAATCCTAATTATCCCAATTATCTTAAAAGATAAAGAAGTACGCTTGCCACCCCTTTTAATTCTGATAACATTAGACGGCGATACAATTGGAGGGACAATAGAGGGGACAATAGGGGGGACAATTGTTCGTACAATCGTCCCTACGATAGTCCCTACAATTGTTATCCGAATAATTTTAAAATATGCACGATTTGCTTAATATCGCCAGGGAAATGATCCAGCAGTATGGGTGTATAGGATTATTTACTCTCACATTTCTGGAGCAATTTATAGTCCCTATTCCGACGGAAGTTTTCATTGCAATGGGGTCGGCCGCGGGTCTCACCTTTAAAACAATTGCATTGGCGATTATACCTGCGACATTACTGGGTGAAACCATTGGATATTTTTTGGGGAAATGGCTAGGACAACCTGTCACAATATGGCTATTTGGGGAAAAACGTTTAGCTAAAGCTGAAAATGTAATTCGCCAATGGGGATTTTGGGGCGTGATTCTTGCAGGTTATACCCCGTTCCCATTTAAGATCATCAGCTGGTCCGCGGGCATATTTAAGATGCCTTTTCGTAAATTCATATTGGCTGTATGTCTCGGGCGCATACCCCGATTTCTGTTAATCAGCTCGGTTGCGGGCTGGATATTCTCCACAAAGTTCTACGCATCGGCTGAAATGAGCGCGCTGATATTGGGCACGGTCCAGGGCCTTACAGAATTTCTGCCTATTTCAAGCTCCGGCCATCTTGCAATTATGGAACATTTTCTAAAACTGCCCCCTGCGCTTACGGCTGATAATTTACAAGTATACGATATCTTCCTTCACGGAGGATCGTTTTTTGCAATACTCATTTATTTCTGGAGAGATTGGCTCAATGTGTTAAAGGAACTCTGGAGGATGATCAGCAGATTTAAATTCGACAAAGATACCCTTACCGCCAAACTGATCATAGGCACTATTCCCGCCATTTTAGTCGGCATATTTTTCGCGGATGTGCTGGAAAATCAACTGAGGCACATCTATTACATCGCTATTTTCTTTTTAGCAAATGCTATTTTTTATCTCATAGCCGAATGGAAAAGCAGGCATAATGGAGGCGAGTCCGTGAGCCTGAGAAAATCACTTTGGATCGGAATTGCGCAAGCTGTGGCTTTGATACCAAGCGTCTCACGCTCCGGCGCCTGTATGGCCACAGGAATGCTTGTCGGCTTAAAGCGCGAAGTATCGGCTAAATTTTCTTTCCAGTTAGGCGCCATTGCCATTCTTGCGGCTAATGTTTACGCCCTTTTGACCCTTAAGCACGCAGCAGCTATACCGGATCATAATTTTATCCTAATCGGTGTGATCACTTCTTTTATTTTTAGCCTGGGAGCTATTGCCTGGCTTTTGAAGTTTCTTGAAAAACACACTCTACGCCCCTTTGCGTTTTACCTGATGCTCCTCGTTGCGTTTATATTTATGGTTTTTTGATAATTTTTAATTTTTGTAATTTTTATAATTTTTGTAAATAATTTTCAATAATCTAATGTTTAATTTTTAAAAATTATGTTTAGAGTTTAAAAAATTTAATCTTATTTATAAAAATTTAAAAATTACAAAAATTACAAAAATTTTAAAAGGGTATTCCGTTGATTATTGGCAAAATTTCAAAATAAATCTCTCAATCGCCAAAGCCAGTTCATCCTGGTTATCGGTTGTTACGCGTATTTTACTGGTCTTTAAGCCAATGTCGATTTCAAGCAGCCTTTCGTACGCTCTTTTTAATTCAGATGTTTTAAAATGCTGAAGCTGGGATATAGTATTTTTGGCAACAAAAGGATGAATTTTAAGAGATGCGGCAACATTAGCAGGATTTGAATTCGGATAATTAGTCAGATATCCGCCTACCTGTAAAAAAAGGCGGAATTGGCGCGCAATCATATAAAAAACCTGCCGCAGATTTTCCCCTGCAGCCATGGACTGGTGAAGGTTTATTATCGCCTTACGGTGATCCTTTGCGCCAAGCGCGTCGGTAAGGTTAAAAATATTAGCCTCAATTGTGGGAACAACAAGACTGTCTATGCTTTCTAAGTCGATTGGCCGACCTTCACAATAAGAGGAAAGTTTTTTAAGCTCCTGGTCTATTTTCCATAAATTTTGCCCTGTAAGACTGATTAAATGTTCGGCCGTACCCGTGTCGATTGAAGAATCATATTTTTTGACCTTATTTTGAATCCATTTATTCAAAGCAGGACCGCTTAATTGTTCAAAGTTTTTTAACGTACCTAGTTGAACAATTTTTTTGTACAAACTTTTTCTTTTGTCAGGATTCGGCTGGACAAAAATCACAATACTGGTTTCAGGGATCTTCTCTAAATAATCAGCCAATCTATTGTCAGGCTTTGCAGTATCTTCATCCTGTTTTACATCTTTATCGGTAGCTCGGGTTTTCGGCGCTTCCGGTAGATTATCTATGAAAATCAGCCTTTTTTCGCATAAAAACGGTGCTGCCTCGATCTGCGATATCATTTCCCCGATTTCAGCTTCTGATCCGTCGATCTGTATAAGATTCAGGTCCCCGTGTTTTTCTTTAAACGCATCCTGCCACGCTTTAACCTGCTCATGGAGAAGGAAGGTTTCTTCGCCTGTGAAAAGGAATAGATTGTTCATATTTCGGATTGTGGCTAGAGTTGTGGCTAGTATTGTGGTTAAACTGTTGAAATACATCTACTATTCTAGCAACAATTCTAGCCACTATCCTAGCCACCATTCGGATAGTCATTTCAATTTCTTCGCCAGGCTCCCCATCCACGCATCATGGATGTTGCTTAAAATTTCGATTATCAGAGTCTTATCTTTATGCTTCACTTCAAACGCAGGGTCAGGCGTGACATTGCCTAATAAAATGGGTTCAATATTATATTTTTTGCATACATCTGTAAATCTTTCCGCGTCTTTCGGATTTACTTCGCAAAGAAAACCTCCTGTTTCTGAAAAAGCTTTTTTGAAAGGTTTTAAAAGCATCGGGCCAGATTTTCCTATATCGACCCGTATACCTAAGTGACCTCCGCCTGTACGCGCGTGCGGCATGGTCATTTCCGCTAATGTGATAAGTAAACCTCCTTCGGAAATGTCATGACAGGATTTTATTAAACCCGCGTCAATCGCGTCGATCACAGTATAAATCTCGTTTTTTACCTGCTCAAAATCCACTTTTGGTATCTTTGCTCCAATGTAGCCGAGGATTCTGTAAAATTCACTGCCACCAAGCTCGTCTTTTCTTTCGCCTAGTAAATAAAGTTGGTTACCGGCTTTCTTTAGCTGCATCGTTATGGCTTTTTTCCAGTCCTTAATCACACCAGCGCAACCGATCATAGCTGTGGGGTCAACTGTGTTATATAAACTCACGTTGCCTGAAATAATCGGTGTGGGCGTACTGGGATGATCTTTAAGCGGAACTCCTTTGCAGGCGTCGATAATCCCCTGAACACCTTGCGCGAATTCCCACATTTCCTCTGGTTTTTCGGGATTGTTGTAATTCAGGCAGTCTGTTATTGCGACAGGTGTAGCGCCTACAGCGGCAATATTTCTCATTGCCTCAACAATCGCGTTAGCGGCCTGCCAGTAAGCCGATATCTGAGAATACCTTGAATTTCCGTCTTGAGTTATAGCAACGCCGACTTTTCTGATTTCAGGATTCACATCAGACCTGTCCAGAAGCGGCGCGATAACGCCGGCATCCGCCTCCCCTGCTTCGATTATGGAATTGCCTTGGACATTTTTATCGTATTTATTGTAAACATGGTTCCTGCTTGCGATATTTTCAGAGCTTAAAAGTTGAATAAATAATTTGTTCATGCCAAGGCCTTCATCAGCATGGCAAAGTTTTTCTATATCGGCAGTGCTTGGTTCTTTTCCCTTAAAGATTTTTTCTTTCAATGGCCTGTCATATCTGAGACCTTCGGTGATATCAGTAGCCTTGGCGTCGCATACCTTTTCGCCTTTGTACCAAAGAATATAATGATCGCTTTTTGTTACTTTACCGACCAATGCCGCGCGCGCGCCCTCAGCAACGGAACCCAGTTCCCATTTGTTGTTGTAATGATCCAGAATCATATCCGTTAGCTCTGGGTGGCATACCCAAGTAAACCTTTCCTGTGTTTCACTGCAAGCTATCACGCTCGGGTGCAGGTTTTGCATGGAAACAGGGATTTTTTCCAAATCTATTTCCGCGCCGAACCCTTTTTTGGCCACAAGCTCGACTGTGGCGCACATATTGCCGCCAGCGCCCATGTCTTTAAAACCGACCTTGTGAAGTTTTCCCATTTTTTTAAGACGACTGAATAAATCATATGTTGAGGCAAGGATATGGCGTTTTAAAAAAGGATTCGGCTCCTGAACCGCGCCTTTGTTTACTTCTTTTTCCTTTTCATCAAGCACAACGCTTGCGAAAGATGCTCCGCCCATACCGCTGTTATCGGTAGGCTTGCCGACAGTAATCATGTCATATCCGACTTCCGCCGCCTCGTCGGGAACGTAGGAATGTATTACTTCGGATTCCTTTACAATGCCAAGCGTAAGAACGTTCACAAGGCAGTTATCATTGAAATGCGGGTCGAACCTGACATCTCCACCTAAAACCGGAACGCCTATCGGGTTGCCGTAACCAGCCACTCCGCGAACGACTTCATTCGCGATTTGCCTGCATTCGTTCTTTGTTGTTTCACCGAATCTCAGAGAATCCAGGCTCGCGATTACTTTCGCGCCCATACAGCACACGTCGCGCACGTTGCCACCGATACCCGTTGCCGCGCCTTCGTAAGGCACTATCTGGCTTGGGTGATTATGGCTTTCGTGAGACATTACAAGCCCCCATCGGTCTTTTCCGTCGCGCGCGAATTCAACGATTCCGGCGTCCTCTACCGGGCCCAGAATTACATTCGGCGCTTTAGTGGGAAGATTTTTAAGAAACTTACGTGAACTTTTATATGATGAATGCTCAGAGCCCTGTATTCCCCAAATAACTGCTTCTGTAAGCGTCGGCGCGCGGCCTAAAATCGTTTCGATCTTACGCGCCTCCTCGACCTTTAAGCCGATCCTATGATCCTTTAAAACCTTCTCCACTTCCTTGTCCGTCATTTTTGAGAATTCTAACTGTTCATTCATACTTGTAACGATTAAATTTTTGTTGAAAGTTGTAAGTTGAAAGTTGTAAGGCGCTCACGAACAGTTATAATCGGCTCTTAAATCTTTCAACTTAAATCTTTAATCTATTGTAAAAAAGCACGACCATTATAGAGGAATAGTGGAAAGGGTTGAAGAGAAAATTATTACTTGTTTCCGTTTTTATTTAAGATTTTTTTACATTCTTTATCGGGACCTCTTTCATCTATATCTGGAAAACCTGAAATTATATTTAAAGAAAATTAAAAAGTACGGCCTTCACGCGCATAGCGCTTTTGCCGTTTTTTGTCAGTAGAATCGGTTTCTGCACTACCCGAATCTTTACCTTCTTTGTCTGGTTGAGTCGGTGGTTTTGTGGAGGGTTTATTCATAATCACTTATTTCATTTTTCTACTGTTGTCATTGGAATATTCGGGTTTAATGGATTAATCAAATCTTTAGCATCCTTTTCTAAACATAAATTAATGGAATTTTCTTTTATTAAAATTTCAATAAATTTGTTTAAAAATTTTCTCATCAACCTTTTACTTGGCCTTATGCCAGGTTTTTCAGTTTTTTGTAATCGTAAAAGTGGTTCAAATTCATCTTTATACTTCATGTAACAATAATAGAAAGCTAACCGTAAATGTTCTTGTGACAAGATATAGCTAGTAGCTATTGTTCTTTTAAATTCAGTCCAATCTCCGGTTTGCACAGCTTTTGCATATTCTTCATGCAGAGGAAAATCATGATTAAATGCATTATCTTCTCCAACATGGTCTTTTAAGTAGCCAGTCCATAAAGAATTATTATTTTGGACAGACCAATCCAAAAATCGGCTCTCCTCGTAAAAAGCCTTAAATTCTTCTTCCAATAAAAATGGAAGGGCTGTTTGTACATACTTCAATAAACTTTCCTGATCTTTTAAAGATCCTTTGTAAGCTGTTGATTTTTCAGTATGTGCATCTCTGCTCTCAAACGCATGGCCATATATTTCATGTGCGAGTGTTGTGGCGAGTTTTAAAGGTGAACCAATCGCTTCATTGGATTTTATGATTATAAGGTGATATTCGCCTTGAGCATCAAGCATAACCTGTCCGTCTTTTCTGATTTTTATTCTCCCAAAATATTCTCCATCATTTTTCTTTGCCTCTTCGTCATCTATAACCACCATGACTGAATCCAATAATGCGGCTTTTTCCTGGCTAAATTGGTTTAATGCGGCAATTACATCTTCAGAAACAGATAATTTTAATGGTTTCATTTTTTCTCTCATCATCTTAAGCCTTAAATCTTTTGGCATACGTATTTCCATTTTTCTGATTCCCCTGTTCTTTCCTTTCAGCTTGGATTCGATAATTCTATCAATGCTATCAAGAATACTTTCCTGCGAATGTCTTTTTATGTATTTATATCCGCCTAATAGGGCAACACCTGCCAAGGCTAAAAATATTGCTGTCCGAAAAGTAGTGCCTTTCGGCGCTTCTGGGTGAGACGGTGGTTGGGTGGAGGGTGTATTCATAAAAATTAAGTATTATTTCTTTCTATTACTTTTTCTTATTTTTTTATTCGGATCAAACGGTGTAAAATTACCAAAATCATTTTTTACGCATAATCTCAAGATTTCTCCACGCGTTGTTAATTCACGCATTGTTTCTGATACACCATCGAAAAAACCGCACATACGATTATCATTTGGCTTAGTTCTTGGGAACTTTTCTTTAGCTTTATATTCATATTTTCTTGCGCAAAATTGGGAAAAAGCTTCTAAACCAGGTAAATCTATGTAATCAGTAGCTATTGCTCTCTTAAATTCAGTCCAGTCCTGGGAATCGCGGCCTTTTGTGTATTCTTCATATAAAGGAAAATCGTGTAAAATATTATGATTATAAAAGTTTCTTTCTGGCGTCTCTTCTTCACACGCATATACCTCTCCTGTCATCCTATCTTTGCACGTATAATATCCTTCTATTGTTGCATCATATATTTTTTTACACCCTACGACGTAACCTTTCCATAAATCAGAATATGTTTGAATATTCCAGTCCAGAAAACGATTTTCTTCGTAAAAAGCCCTGAATTCGTCATTAAGATAATCTTCCAAAAATGATTGCGCATGAGCTAATTTATCTTTGTCGCCATCAACTAAATCTTTTAATTCAACTGAAACGTCTGTAAATCCATCTTTATGATCATATGCATGGCCAAATAGTTCATGAACAAGGACAAGAGCTAGCTTAAACTCTTCTTTTTTTCTCGCCACCATAGCAAACGCACGTTTCTCTTCTTTGTCTTTTTCAACCATTTCTTTTAGCATTTTTTCTAGAGCTAATGGGTCAGCATTAGGAAATATAGATTTAAATCTTTTATTTAATTCACGCAAATCAGGTTCTTCTGGATATAGAGATTCAAACCTATCTGAATTTATTCTTATAAGATGATATTTCCCATTTGTATCAAAAAGAAATCGGCCACTTTTACCTATATTAATTCTGCCTTCATATCTTCCCTCCTCCCAAAACTCACACTTATCATCCAAAACGACCATCACAGAATCCAGCATTTTAGCTTTTTCAGAATAATACTGTTCGAGCGCCATTAAAACGTCCCGAGGAATAACTGATTTTAAAGGTTTCATTTTACCTCTCAATCTCTCTGAAAGCTGTAGTCTGTTTGAATCTAACTTTTTAGTTATTTCATCTTTAGCTTGATCTTCTTCTATGACGGATCCTAATTTTTTACATAAATCATTTTCTGAAGTACGGGCAGGTGCTGTAATCTCATCTGCCTTATTATTATGTTTATCGGGCTTTCTGCTGTCTTTAGTAACCATTAAACCTATACCTGCTAAAACTAAAAGAATAGCTGTACGATAACTCAGGCCTTTCGGGGCTTCTGGATGAGCCGGTGGTTGAGAGGAGGGATTATTCATAAAATACCTAATTTATTATACGAGGAATACATCCATCTATATCATCACCCTTTAAGCCCAAAGACCTAAAATATGCTCCAACAAAATCCTCAAAATCCGCTATTGGCAAATTAGATCCATCAATCTTAGTCTCAGATTGTGAGCTCATTCTTTTTTCTTTCATGCTCATTACTAAAAATTCCAGCTCGCATGCGAGTTTTCTCTTTGCATTAATGTTCATATTATTTTTTATAGATTTAGCTTTTTTAATAGCCCTTACAAATTCTTTTATGAATTCATCATCTTCAATACCTAGCGCACGGGCTTCTGCCAGCACAGCTTTTGGGTCAAATTGTTTTAAATAATCTTCAATTTTTCCGGCTTTCAGATCTTCTGTAATCTTTTTCTCCTTATTTTTTTGAGCTATTTCTTCATCTGACAAAGCTGGCTTACATTCATCAGGCGGTTCCTTTTCCAATCTGACCATTTCAGTGCTATTGCTATCGCCTTCATTTCTCTGTAAGTTAATTTCCCACTTTCCGTCATCAGTCTCGATAAGCCCTATTCCACCAATTTCTGTATATCCGTTAAAAACGGCATTCATTAAAGCTTCCTTATCTGGCTCATGACTTATACAGAAACGCTCGATTAAATCATTTGCGATTGCGTGTCGTTTTTCAGTTTCAATCTGATGCGCCCTGTTTTGAATATCATCATCGCCCATAGGTTCACAGGTCAGACCGGATTCGCTTGATGAAAGCAATGGCTTGGCAGGAGGAAATGAAGCTGTTTTTTTGGGTTTAGGCGAAACGGCTGAACTATCATTATCTTTTGGACAAACACGTGCAATATCCGATTTACACTGTTTTACTCCTTTTGACCTGCCTATTAAATAACCTGAGCCACCAATCGCAATGCCTGCCAAAACTAAAAAAATAGTTGTGCGGAATTTTGAGCCTTTCGAGGCTTCATGATTGGCAGATGATGGTGTGGAGGTGGGTTTATCCATAAAATTAAGTATCACTTCTTTCTATTGCTATTCCTTATTTTTTTATTGGGATTTTGCGGTGATATTGGATGTCTTAAATCCTGTTTTAAACATAATTTAACTGCTTCTCCCATCACTTCCCGCTTTTCACATGCATTTATTAGTCCATCCATAAAACTGCTTAAAGGGCGATTTAAAGGGCGATTAATTGTACGTACATCTTTAGAACGATCTCTTTCAAGCTTATACCTATATTTATTGTAGCAATATTCTCGGACTGGACTTAAACTTTCCTGAGTCATGATGTGACTAGCGGCTATTTTCCTTTTAAATTCTGTCCAGTCATGAGTATCCCGGCCTTTTTCATATTCCGCATATAAAGGAAACTCATATAAAATATAGACAGAGAGGTCTTCTTGGTTTCTATGATCGTGGTCGCCATGATCACTTTTTCGCCAATCTGCATATAAAGGAGAATATGTCTGGATATTCCAGTCCAGAAAACGATATTCCTCATAATAAGCTCTGAATTCACCTTCAAGTAAATCTTCTAGGCCAGAATGTGCATTTGCCAATTCATTTTTATCATCGTAAAACATGCCTTCATAATCTACTGATATATCAGCATCTCCATCTTTACTGTCATACGCGTGGCCAAATATTTCATGAATAAGAATTCCTGCGAGGTTTAGCTGGGGAAAAGGCGGTTCTTTTGGAGTTAGCAGATCTCGCCGTTCATCTAATACATATAGCGGTTCTTCTAATAAATCTAGCGGTTCCCCTGAATCTAAAAGATCTGGATCTAAATGAACGAGATGATATTCGCCATGGGCATCGAAAAGAACTCGTCCACCAAGAAGCCGACCACCTTTCCCTATTTTAATTCTTCCTAAATATTGCCCTTTTACCCCAAGATCAAGACTATCGTCCACTATAGCCATCACAGAATCCAGCATTTTAGCTTTTTCTGGGTCATATTGACTCAGCGCCGAAATTACATTTTGTGGAGTAACTGACTTTAAAGGTTTCATTTTTTCTCTTAATTTATCCGAAAGCACTAATCCGTTTAAATTTGTTTTTTCAGCTTCTTCATCTTTGGATCTCTGCTTGTCCAATTCTTCTTCAAGGGTTTTACTGAAACTATCTTTGCGTGAATACAGCGATGATATGCGGTTCCTCCAATCAATCATTTCACCTTCTTCATCTACATAAGTCATTTCCCCATCTCCCGAAAAGAATAATCCTGCTAAAACCAAAAATATCGCTTTACGGTAATTTGAGCCTTTCGGGGCTTCTGGATGAGCCGGTGGTTGAGAGGAGGGTGAGTTTGGCACAATAAATAGTTAAAGGAAATGTAAGATGTTATTTATTCGAAATTTCTAAGAAAAGTACGCATTCATCACTATCGTCATTTATGCCCTGAGCTTTGGAATAAGCTTCTACAAAATTTACAAATTCATCGAATGGCAGATTGGTATTAGTTTTAAGTTTTTTATCGACTTCCGGATTTATTCCTTCGTCAAAATACTCCATTCTCATCATTGAAAGCTGAAGCTCACATGCTAATTTTTTCCTGGCATTGCCATCCAAATCACTCCTCATCGTCTCTTTTGCTTTTTCAATAGCTTTCAGAAATTCTTTTATAATATCCTCATTTTCAATTCCCAAAGACCTGGCTTCATTTAAAATCTTTTCTGAGTCAAATTGGTTTAAATATTGCGCGGTTTTTCCATCTTTCAAGTCTTTGATCATTTTTTTCTCTTTTTGTTTTTGCTCTATTTCTTCTTTAGATAAAGCAGGTTTGCATTCATCAGGAGGCTCCTTTTCTAACGTTATATCTTGGATATTTAAAAACATATCTATTAGGTCACTATTTCTATCTAATTTTTCTGTTTTTAATTCGATTCTCCATTTTCCGCTTTTAGAGGATTGGTAAAGACCCTTATCATGCAGCTCTATAAAACCTTTTAAAACAGCATTTGTTATTTTATCCTTATCTCTCTCATCGCTTATGCAGAAACGCTTAATAATTTCTTCAGCAATTTTTTGGCGTTTTTCCGTTTCTAACTGGTGCGCCCGGTTCTCAATTTCCTCATCGCTTACAGGCTGACACATCAATTCATGTCCATTGGTAGGAAGCGATGGCCTAACAGGTAAGGAAGAAGCAGTTTTTTTAGGTTTAGGCGGGTTATCCGTACCGCCGTCTCTTTGATAGGTGACATCAGTAATATCGGGTTTGTTTGGCTTAGCATGTTCTGAACGCCATTTTATTATTGTCGCGCCTACGCCCATACCTAAAATAAACGCCAGTACAAGGCGAAATTTTAGGCCCAATGAGTATCCCTCATTAGATTCTGCACTGTGATTTGGTTTATCGGGTGATTTGGGCATAAAAATTATAAAACTGAAGGGAAAATTAAATATACTAGCCTTTTATTCGGTTAGAATAACGAGACAATCATAAACATCAGGGGAAATACTGACATTGTTATATTGACTGAGGATGTTTTCAAATTCATCTATTAAATCGTCTATTGCATGGGACTTTTCAATTTCGTCTAAAAAAACTTCTGTTATATCGGAATCAGGTATTTTATCATAATTGAATAGTTCTTTTTCAATTGCTTTCATTAATCTCATCTCACAAACTAATATTTCACAAGCTAATTTTTTGCCTGCATTTTCATCCCTATTTCTATTCAGCACTTCTTTTACTTTATCTATGGCTTTTAATAATTCTACTACAGTTTCTTTATTCTCAATTCCTAAGGCCCGCGCTTCATCTCGAATCTTTTGGGTATCAAATTTTTCTAAAAATTTCTTACCATCGCCTTTTGTCAAATCTTCGACTATCTTTTCTTCTTTTTGTTTTTTTTGCGCAATTTCTTTAAGTAAGACCGGTATATTGCATGGCGGTTCTTGCTCTAATCTGACTGATGTTTCATGATTTGGTAATTCTTCTTTATTTTCTTTTTCTAATGTAATAATCCAACCTTTATGTTCACGCCATCCAATGCCTTTTTCAGACAAACCTGTGAAAGAAAGTTTTATATAACCTTCCAAAACAGCATTTGTAATAGCTATCTGGTCTGCTTCATTTTGTATGCAAAAATGTTTAATGACATCTTGAGCTATAGCATAACGCCTTTCATTTTCAATCAACTGCGCCCGTTCTTCAGCATCAAACATTGGCTGAAAATTCAGACTATGGCCATTTGCAAAGCTAAAGGGCAAAGAAGCAGCTCCATTTTTTCTTTGAGACGATGGACCCAAACTGTTTTGATGGCTCACATCGGCTATAGCAGATTTTTTCTGCTTACTGGCATCTGAGTATTTCTTCATAACTGATCCTCCGATAAGCGCACCTAAAGCAAAACCTGACAATACTAATATAATTTTTGTGCGTAAACTTGAGCCTTTCGGGGCTTCGTGATTTGTGGATGATGGTGTGGAGGGTAAATTTGGCATGGTTTATATTATATCAACTTTTTTTATTTTGTCAACAGTTAGACACTAAAAAAACCTTCATCTCCAACTCGGCAGAACATCCGCCAAGCGCGCCGACGGCGCTTCTGAAAGTAAAATTGTTATTGATATTCATTTTCGCCACCTGTTTTTCCTTTTGACGCTTTTTCAAGAAATGGGATGTGTACAGGCGCTTCGACAAGCGTTCTGTCAGTCATACCAGTTTGCTTAATAGGTTTAAGGCATTACTCTTTTAATGGCGGGGTGCTTAAGCGCATAGTTTTGCTAGCGTCTGGTTTCACGACATCCCCACCATCCGCTTTGTCCGGTAACTCTGTGGCCTTTTTGTCGTAAATACATCTATTAATCCCAATGCCTGCGCCGATTGTAAGAATAAAAACAATCGCCAATCGAAATTTCGATTTTTTCGGAGCTTCGGGTTTAGTTACTAGTCTTATGGAAGGTGAATTTTGCATGGTAGTTATTATACAAATTTTTTTTATTTTTTCAATCTTTTTCCCTCGACTGTGCTCGGGGCAGGCTTATATTAAAACGAATTCCGCTATCCAACCGAAGCGGTACTGTGTATACTATCGCCATGAATTACCAAACCGTCAAACTCAAACCCGCGAAAGAATACCCTATTAAAGCCGGGCATCCGTGGATATTTTCACATGCGATTGAATCAGAACCGACTGTCGAATCAGGAGAGCTTGTGAATGTGATTTCGGCAAACGGAGAAAAATTGGGAATCGGAATGATTAATCCCACAAACTCTATACGGGTGCGCATGATAAGCCGTGAAACTGATATGGATATTGACTCTGATTTTTTTGCTAAAAGACTGAAAGAACTCGAAAAGCAGAAAAAACCTCATCTACCTCCGAAAACCGATGGTTATCGTATATGTCACGCGGATGCGGACGGACTTCCTGGATTAATCGTGGACAGGTATTCTGACGCGCTTGTTTTCCAGATACATACTGCGGGAATGGAAAAATTACGGGATGAAGTGATCGAAGGAATTAAAAAAGCTTTCAAACCCAAAATCCTTGCTGAGCGCTCGGATGTTGATTCCCGTACACAGGAAAACCTGAAAAAGACCGAACCCACTGTTTTAATCGGCAAGCTGGATGGGCCGGTACAGTTTAAAGAAAACGGGATTCTATTTCTAGTCGACATACTTAGTGGCCAGAAAACAGGATTCTTTCTGGACCAGCGGAACACACGGATGAAAGTAATGGAACTTTCTAAAGGCAAAAAAGTCCTCAACCTTTTCGGTTATACAGGTGCGGCAAGCGTGTATGCGGCAAAAGGCGGGGCGGAAACAATTACAACTGTCGATATTTCAAGACCTGCACTGGATCTGGCGTTAAAAAACTTTAAGTTAAATGGTTTTGATCCGGACGACGAATCCAGATTCAGATTCATCGAAGCTGATGTCTTTGAGCTTTTCCGGGATAAGGCGCTTACCGATGAATACGACCTTATTATCTGCGACCCGCCGGCTTTTGCGAAGTCAGGAAAGGACATCGCAAAAGCTTTGGAAGCTTATAGCGCGCTGAATAAACGATGCCTGTGGATGCTTAAGGAAGGCGGAATTCTGATAACCAGTTCCTGTTCAGGCCGTGTTTCTGAGGAAGATTTCCGAAATATGCTAAAAATCGCATACGGACACACGGGGCGGGATGCTCGCGTACTTGATTTTTTTGGCCAGCCTTTTGACCATACTGAAAAACTGTCTTTCCCCGAAGGCAGGTACCTGAAAACAGCGGTACTGGAGGTCATTAAAGCTGTTTCTGAATAAATATAAAAACCCGAAATTTGAAACCTGAAACCCCTGATAGGAGCAGGGTGCAACCCTGCTCCATCGTCGGGTTTAAGAAGTCAGGTTATTCAAATTGTTTAAGTAATCCAGAGATATCAAAATGTTTCACCTCATCAACAGGAGCAGTTTTTACACCTGCGCGGTTTGCCAATCGCCCTAAATAATCAACGCTCTTTTTATCCTGATACAGGATGCCGATATTGATTTTATTTTCCATATCTGCGCAAGCCTTACGCGCGGCCTCAATAGTTTTTGGAGTTTTTTCAAGATATTTAACCCTCTGAAGGTACCATTCCTGCGGAGTGGCTTTGTTGTATGTGGTACAGACCTGCAGAATTTCAACAAAAGCGAATCCGTTGTGCCTTATCGCCGCGCGCAGGATATCGGTCATGTGTTTGACGTCGCCAGAGAAAGAACGGGCAATGAATGTCGGATTCAAACCGAGTACAAAATCGCAGCAGTTCATCGGAGGGCTTATCACGCCATCTGGCGAACCGTTCATCTTATTGCCCATTCGTGTTGTCGCGGATGCCTGTCCGGTTGTAAGACCGTAGTTTTCGTTGTTATGAAGGATAAATACCATCGGGTAATTACTCCGTACAGAATGCACAAGGTGATTGACCCCTTCGGACATCGTCCCGCCATCCCCGCCTTCGGCAATTACTTTTATTTGCGGATTCGCGACAGCGGCTCCGGCAGCCACAGGAATCACGCGCCCGTGAAGGCCGTGCAACGTATAAACGGCTCTATTGCCGATCTTATCCGAGCCATTGCCATTGCAGCCGATGTCGTAGCAGAAAAGGGTTTTATCTGCTGGAATTCCTTCTAAAACCAAAGCCCTTTCCAAAGCTTTCTGAATGCCGTAATTTCCGCAACCAGCGCACCAGGTTATGATCTCAGTTCCTTCGTAGGCGAGGTATTCGTTTTTGCGGTCAGCTAATATTTGGTAGTCTTTGTTCATATTCATATTGTGGCTAGGATGGTGGCTAGGATGGTGGCTAGTATTGTGGCTTGTATAATCGTTATTCATCAACTATTCTAGCCACAACTCTAGCCACTATTCGATCAACAATTCGACTCAATGTAATCCGTCACATCTTCCTCAAAGAAATTCCGTCCGTCGTATTTCAGAAGACGGCCTTTGAATTTGAGCCCGATTGCACATTGAATCATTTCCGCAAGCTGGCCTTGATAATTTCCTTCAAGGACATGGACGTTTTTATTGTTTTTGAAAAATTCTAATACCGCTTTTTCACGCAAAGGCCAAAGGTATTCGTAATGGAGGTAATTTACCTTAACACCCTTTTCTTTCATCTCTTCAATGGCATCGAGCATCGCGCCTTTGCTGCTTCCCCAGCCGATAAAGGAAATATCCGCGCCTTTGCTTATACCGTAAACTTTCGGATCAGGAAGATTTTTTTTCAGTGTTTCCATTTTGCGCATGCGCTTCGCGTAAATCGCGGCGACTTCAGGCCCTTTTTCGGTTATTACGCCGTCTTCTTTATGCTCATCGCCGTTGCCGTAATAACCAATTTTTGCGCTGCCTGGAAGCCAGCGCAGTGACAATCCGTTTTCGGTTATCCGAAATCTGTCAGCTGGTACGACTTTTTCCAATATTTTTCCTGTTACAAGCCCGCGTTTAATCGGGATTTTGCCCTTAAACGGTTCAACTGTTGTCTGAGCTTCGCAGATCGTCTTTTCACTTAAAAGTATTACGGGTATCTGATATTCCTCCGCATAATTCAGCGAATGCTGAATAAGTTCGTAACATGATGTCGGGTCGCTTGCCGCCACAATAAGCCTTGGGAATTCCCCATGACTACTGTGCGTTACCATATTCAGATCCGCCTGAGCAGTCCATGTAGGAAGGCCTGTGGCGGGGCCCGGGCGCTGACACATGACGCATACCCAAGGGGTTTCGGTCATACCCGCTAAAGAAACGGTTTCAGTCATCAAATCATAACCTCCACCTGATGTCGCGGTAAAAGAACGAGAACCCATGAACATTGAGCCTACTGTGAGCTGGGCTGCTGTTATTTCGTCTTCGGCTTGTTTTACGACCATTTTGGTTTCATGTGAAAAATTCGCCAGATACATCAGGATCGAACTTGAAGGGCTCATGGGATATTGGTAAAAAGTCCGGACCCCTGCCTCAATGCCGCCAAGGGCGATACCCATATTTCCATCCAGTAATAATGTCTTTGGTTTTGTTTTCGGTATGCTGATTTTGTATTGCGGGACTTCTTTTGAATCTTTGGCTTCATATCCCGCGCGAACACAATCCAAATCGATTTTAAGTAAGTCGGGTTTGGATGCGAACTGTTTTTTAATAGGTGCCTCAAGAGGCTCAAGTTTAAAACCTAATATCCTCCACATCAAACCCAAAAGTACCATGTTTACCATTACATCGCTTCCGCCAAGCGAGCGGGCAATCGTGTGCGCGGGCAGGTATACGAGTTTTACGCCTTTGCTTTTAGCGCGCTCATGCAGGCCCTTTATAAGATGATGCCTTTCATAACCGTGAACCAGAACTCCACCTCTTTTAATGACATCGATATATTCCATCAAACCTGCTAAATCTAATGCGATTACGAGGTCACATTCCGAAGAAAGAGAGTGTAACGGCTTTGTACTGAAATCTATCTGAAGGCATGAATGCCCGCCTTTTATGAGTGACGGGTATTCGCGGTCTGAATGGATATAATAACCCATCTGCTTCAATACCTGAGCCACGATCCTCCCGACGCTGAGGAGGCCCATACCACTTTCTCCCGCTACCTTTAGTGTTGTTCTGTTCATTCTTTATTTGAGTTTAAATTTCCAAATTACAAGCGACAAATTACAAATAAATTACAATTTACAAACTTCAAAAATATATCCTTCATTATTTGGGATTTGTAGTTTGGAGCTTGTTTGTAATTTGGGATTTGTAATTTGTAATTTTTTCCGCAAGTTGCTCTGTCCAGTTTGGTATCAACCCCTTTAGGTGCATCACAGGCGTCCTGCTTATCCGAAGTGCGGGCAAAATAATATTTCCGCCTGCTGACGTTAATTTTTTCTCGAGGATAGGCGCTGATTCTATGTGATACTGAGCCTCGTATTTCGGGTCGCCAAGGCCGATCACTGCGCAAAGTTTGCCTTTTAAATCAATCTCTTTCAGCCCCTTTAAAAATTTCGCCATATAATCCTCTACTAATCCATGACCGTAAGTTGGGCTTGCAAGAATGCAAACATCAAAATCAAGCATATCCGATGCCTTGCTTAATTCGGCTCTCTGAACTTTTGTTTTAAAATTATGTTTTTGCAAAATCCCGGCAATATATTCAACGACCATTTCCGTATTTCCGCCCGTACTGCCGTATATGAACAAAACTGATTTCATTTGTTTATTTTATATAACGAAATAATTCATCCTTCGTAGTATAAGCTGTTTTGTATTTACAGTGAAATTTTAATGTAATGCAAGGACATATACTACGGAGAATGGACGATACAACGACGCGACGAAACAACACAAAAAGGATATATGAAAATATTTTCTATGGCAAGATGCAGACGAATTTTTTTCGCAATTCCCACCACGGCGGGCAGGCGCATTTCTGATTTCGCCCGCCCGAACGTACCGCTTGCGCGGAAGAAAAGACGCGTTCGGTACGGGCTGGTATTCAATTTAGCATTTTGGTATTTTACATTTTATAATTCAGACGACCAAATTGCCAAATTTTAAATGTAAAATGAGAATGCAAAATTCTCCGCCGCGGCGGATGAAATGCGAAATATGTAGTGTCGTCATTTCGTTGATATTAAAAAGGCCCAATCTATTTATGGCAGACTGAGCCCTTTTATTTTTATTGATAATTATTTCACAGGCGCAGGCGTAACTGGTGTCTCAGTTTCAGGTGCAGGAGTTTCAGTTGTAGGAGTTGCATTTTCATCCGTTGGCGTAGCGCCTTCTTCGGCAGTCCCTGTTGTTGCGCCCTCTTCTAACTGCATACTCATAATAAGCGAAATCGGGTTGAATTCCTCGAATTTGTCCGGCGCCTTTAGTTTTAGGTCTTTGTTGTAGCTGTTGCCGGTGTATGTTATGGATATTTGCGATGTCACATTGCTATCAGGGTTTTTGCCTGAAAGCTCAAGAACGCCTTTGTAAAGGAAATAATCGTCATGACCAATCCATAATTCCAAATTGGTAATCGAATCAACAAATGATGCGGAATCCAGAACTTCCTGATCAGTCATCTCGCGGCCGTTAATGGTTGCCGCCTTTTTGATATATTCCTTAACTCCTTCTTTGTTAGGTCTGACTGCGTAATGATAGGCTTTGTTTCCTTCCACTTTTTCAATACCATACTCTTTCGTTACATCAAACAAAGTTGTATTCACAAACAAATCTTTAAGTTGTTCTTCTCTTTTAAGCGCCGCCTCATCTTTTTCCTGCCATTTTTTGATGCTTTCAGGCACGAAATCACTGGCCAGATGCTCCCACTTCTTTATATAAGGTTCTAATTGTTTTTCAATATTTTCAGTCTGCGGGTCAGATGTGTCGAACTGGTTCAGGAAAAAGTAAAATTCCTGGCCGATTGTCAGGATTTCCAAATCAATATTTCCTTCCATTTTTTTATCTGCAGCGAGAAGTGAACCTCCCAGCTTTGCAGTTACATCGGCCTTTTTGACATCACTAAGGCGGTCCAGCTTAACGTCACCAGTCAGATCAAAATTAATGTTATCCTTTTCGTCTTTTCCAGTCATACTGGCTTCAAGTTTCATATCAACAGCGTCTATAGTTTTCACCGCCTGTTTAAATTTTGTTATGACCACATCAGCGGGTTCGGTTTTCGTTGCACAGGCATTGAGAAAAAACATCGAAATGCCGAAAAGAGCGATTAGTTTGGATACAATCCTTTTATTTTTCATAGAATAAATTTTAAGAATAAAAGCGCGAAAAGATTAGCACTAAAATTTATTGGGGGCAAATTTTTACCTTTGCACATTTGCTGAAATGTATTTTTATAATCTCTAATATCTAATATCTCATATCCGATATCTCATATCCGATATTTAAAATACAAGATCTAAGATATGAGGTATAAGATATGAGATATTAGTTTATAAAGCCTTGATATTTCGCTTTACTACCCAATCCCTCCTCAATTCTCAAAAGTTGGTTATATTTGCAGATGCGGTCAGTCCTGCAAAGCGAGCCGGTTTTAATTTGCCCAGTTCTCATCCCAACGACCAGGTCGGCGATTGTGGTGTCTTCAGTTTCACCGCTACGGTGTGAAACAATAGCGGTAAATTTCGCGTCATGGGCCATGTTTATGGCGTCGATAGTCTCGGTAAGAGTGCCGATCTGATTCAGTTTAATCAGAATAGAATTGCAGTTTTTCCCGTCTATAGCTTTTTTCAGGCGCTGGGTGTTTGTGACCAAAAGGTCATCTCCGACTAACTGGATTTTTTTGCCCAGTTTTTCAGTAAGCATTTTCCATCCGTCCCAGTCGTCCTCGGAAAGGCCGTCTTCGATTGAGATTATCGGATATTTTTTTACAAGATCTGCGTAAAAACTCACCATCTGTTTTGAAGTCAGTTTTTTGCCTTCCGATGCCAGATGATACATCCCGTCTTCGTAAAATTCGGATGATGCGGGATCCATTGCGATAGCAATCTCATCGCCCGGCCTGTAACCGGCTTTTTCGATAGCTTCAACAATCAGTTTAAGCGCGTCTTCATTCTTCTTTAAACTCGGCGCGAACCCGCCTTCATCGCCGACTGATGTTGAAAAGCCCTTATCCTTGATGATTTTTTTGAGCATGTGGAATGTCTCGGCGCCGTACCGCAGGGCATCCTTAAACGTATGAGCGCCAACAGGCATTATCATGAATTCCTGAAGGTCGGTGGATTTTATGGCGTGCTTTCCGCCGTTAAGGATATTCATCATCGGAGTTGGCAGAAGAAAACTTTCGCCTTTGTTGCCAAGGTTTCCGAGATACTGGAAATACGGAAGTTCTTCAACCTTTGCCGCGACTTTTGATACTGCGAGCGAAAAACCGAGAATCGCGTTGGCGCCAAGTTTCCCTTTATTCGGAGTACCATCCATTTTGCACAGGCGTTTATCGATCTCGCGCTGGTTCCTGACTTCAGCGCCAATAAATTCGTTCTTTATCACCGTATTCACATTTTCAACCGCCTTTAAAACGCCTTTCCCGCCATACCGCTTTTTGTCTCCGTCCCGGAGTTCCACAGCTTCGTGCACTCCGGTAGAAGCGCCACTTGGAACAATGGCCGACGCGAAATGATTATCAGTCGCCACTTCGACTTCTACAGTAGGATTGCCTCGTGAATCCAATACTTCGCGGGCGTGGATGTGGGTGATAGTTGAACTCATAATTTTTGATTTATGATTTATGATTTATGATTTGTTTGAATTCAATATACAATTTAAAAATGAACGGTACAAGAAAATCAGGATTACAAAGGTTTAATCCATTATGATAATTTTATGTAAATTATAATCCAAGAAATGTTAAACCCTCAAAAGACGGATTGCTCCAGTCGATTCGTCATGTGCATGTTCAGGGTAGCGCTCATAACAAACATGCACCTGAAGTAAATATCTATTGGCGTTTGCCCGACAACAATAACAATATGTCTCATCCTTATTGGAAGAATATTTAGCGTAATCGGCCTGGTCAGGATCATCACCACTTTCTAACCAAGAATAACGCACTCCCTTTCCATCTTTACAAGCAACAAATGGCTCTTTTGTATGATTCATTACCTGTATCATTTCATCACTTATGTCAGTAACAAAAAAATTACCGTGTCTAGAACGATTAAACAATTCATAACCATCTTTTAGAACTTGTTCACGAATTTCGAAATAATTTGCCCACTTTCGAACCTGTTTCATCTGCTCTGGATTTCGGTCATAAATTTTTATAAGCCTACCCCAGTCAACAAAACCATACATTACAGGCTCAACACCTTTGTCTTTAAATAAAGCTTTCCCGTCTTGATCTACACCAACGAGTTCGCCACCGCCCTGCATGGACTGAACGAATTTCAGTTTTTCGGAATCGTTTGCTAGAAGTCTTTCCACGACAGCCTTCCATGAACAGCGACCTTTGGCTTCATTAGATATACGTTCATACTGCTGGCGAAAAAGGGAAAGTTCAGGATTAGAATTCTCGTTATCAACTATTTCGGCTGGACCAGGGCTTTGAAGCGCTTCCTTTATCTTTGACCTTTCTTCTACTCCAATTAGCTCTGTCGCGCTTGCTTTAATGGACGAATCTGGAATCTCTTCTTTTCCCTCGGATTCCCTTTTATCTGTCAAAGTCTGTCCTTCTGATTTGTCTGATTTGTCTGCCATATTATAAGTTATTAAGAAATATATTTTATATATAATTTATTAATTTGTCAAGTTATTGCTTATGTTATTATTAAAGTATGAATAATCTTATAAAGCTCCAAAGGCTGCTCACTCAAATCCCCAAAGGCAAAATTACGACGTATAAAGAAATCTCCCACGCAATGGGGATGAAAGGTTACCGGCATATCGGACAACTGCTCAGCAAAAATCCTGAGCCAGACAAGTATCCATGTTATAAAGTGGTCTGTTCCAACGGCTCTCTGGGCGGATACTCTGGCAGGATAAAGAATAAAGTACAACGTTTACAAAATGACGGAATTGTAATTAAGAATGATATTGTGTTAAATTTTGAAAGTGTTTTTTTTAAATTTAATCTGAATGAAAAAAACTATTGATACTAAAGGAATCGCCTGGTTTTTAATCATCACATTTGGACTAACTATTGGACTGGCTGTTTATCTTAAATCAACAGGTCATACGCTTGCCGACGGAAAATTTGACCCCGTAGTGACTTTTTCGCTTGCCGGCGCCATGTTCATCCCAGCCATTACCTCGGTCTTTGTGCGCTTATTTATTACCAAAGAAGGATTTAAAGATGCTGGATTGAAATGGGGAAAATGGAAATATTATGGTCAGACATGGCTCGTTATTTTATTGTTATTTATATTGGTCTTCGGCCTAACGGCGCTATTTATAAAAAGACCTGATTTATCGCTTGGATTATTCACTGCCAAGTACGGCCTGGAACTGCCTATGCCGGCTTATCAGATGATAATGCTAGTCTCTTTTAGCACCCTTTTTCTTGCTCCTATAATAAATATGTTACCCTCTTTTGGCGAGGAGCTTGGCTGGCGCGGTTTTTTACTGCCGAAACTTCTTCCGCTCGGCTACAGAAAGGCTCTGATAATACACGGGATTATCTGGGGATTGTGGCATTCCCCTTTTGTAATTTTGCTTGGCTTTGCGTACGGTAATACAAGCATTTTAAGCGCCCTGATATTCACGATGATAATCACTTTTTTGGGGATATATTTCGGATGGCTGAGACTGATTTCAGGAAGTGTATGGCTGCCTACATTTGCCCATGCCGTTTTCAACGCGCATTCATATGGAATATGGCGCATTCTGTTCCCGGACATCAACCCTTATTTAGGCGGGGTTACCGGTCTTATAGGATTTTTTACCTTTTACTTATTTTCATTTTTTATTTTAAATAAGGTAAAAAAAATACTTGTTGTATAAAAAATTTGTTCATCTCTCCTCTCAGCTCTGCTCGAAATGCTCAAGATGAAAATTTTGGTGTACAGTCAACTACTAAAAAACTTCGAATCTGACAAATATCCATTCCAAAAAGTCGTCTGTTGAGACGGAAGTGTGGGGGGAAATGCAAATGGTGCAGGATTTAACTTGGTTTTTTATTAGAATACGAATTGATTTTTTCCTCAACATATTCCTTAAACTTCAGCCATTTACTGGCCATGTCAGGTAAATCATAGAATCGCGAAAAAGATGGCTTTTGCGCATTTTTATGGCTCCAATAGCGGATTGAAGCATCAATATCTTTTTCCGGAAGGATTTTACACAGCTCCTCTTTAAGGTATTTCCGTGGGCTGCCAGGAGCGATACGAACCGCCTTAAGTACACCTTTTTTATCCCAGCGCCGTAAGGTATCCATAGATACCCCAAGGATATGTGCGGTTTCACGAATATTGAACATTATTTTTAACATATTAATTTTTCAGTTTTCGTCGCCATGTTATCAGATTAGGCAAATATATGCAAAATTAAATATAGTTAGCGGAAAATTAATCACAAATTAACATTGATTTGCTTTTTTGAATGTTAGACGATTTATTAATTATAGGATGATATCAATATTATCCTGATCTTTATCAACTCGGACTGGTTTGTTTCGGCAAACCCTTTGATAGGAGGTAACAATGACAACCTGGACGCTTAAGGCGAACGACGTAGACAACAACATTCCCGTCCACCCGCTCGGCATCATGGCACGCGTTTTGCTGGTGGGCGTTTTTGGCCCATACCAGCGTGATGACGAGTATGGCTCCCGCTCTGACAATCCCATGGAACTCTTCCATAACCAAGTGACCCGTGAAGAGGGCGCCTGGGATGTGCGGATGTTTGTGAGACATCCTGGCATGTACCTGATGTACGCCAACATCGAGGCGCCATGCACGGTGCTCGAGTACCCGACTCTCGAGCGATTTGAGCAGGAGCTCAGGAACGTGCATTACGACATCATCGGGATCAGCGGAATCATGGTCAATATTCTGAAGGTCAAGAAGATGTGCGACCTGATCCGTCGCTATCAGCCGCGCGCGGAAATCGTGGTGGGCGGGCACATCGCCCGTTTGCCCGATCTCGCGAAACGAATCAGCGCAGATCACATCGTGATCGGTGACGGAGTGGCGTGGTTCCGGAAGCATCTCAACCAGAACCTGGAAGCCCCTCTCCGCCATCCAATGCTCGTTTCGTCCTTTGGCACGAGGACTCTTGGTGTGGATGTCGGGGACCCGCCTAACGATACCGCAGCCATGGTCATTCCTTCGGCCGGGTGCCGCATGGGCTGCAACTTCTGCAATACGAGTGCGCACTTCGGCGGCAAGGGAGAAGTAATCAACTTCTTCAAGACCGGTGACGAGCTCTTCTCCATCATGGACCAGCTTGAGACGCATCTCGGCTCCAGGTCATTCTTCATCATGGATGAGAATTTCCTGGTCAACCGCAAGCGCGCCCTGAGGTTGCTCGAATTGATGGAGCAGACGGGCAAGGCCTGGTCGCTTTACATCTTCGCGAGTGCCAAGCTGATCCAGAGCTACAAGATCGAACAACTGGTACGCTTGGGGATCTCATGGGTGTGGCTAGGCCTTGAAGGCGAAGGCGCGAACTACAGCAAGCTGAATGGTACGGACACGCACGAGCTTGTCCGGTTCCTGCAGAGCCATGGCATCCGTGTCCTTGGCTCCACAATCATCGGCCTGCCCGAGCATTCGCCGGAGAACATTGACCGCGTGATCGATTACGCGGTCAGCCATGCTACCGACTTTCACCAATTCATGCTCTACACCCCTCTCCCGGGCACAACATTGTACGATGCCTGCAGAGAGGAGAAGCTGTTGCTCGGTGAAGATGAGTGTCCTTTGCCTGATATGCATGGGCAGAGGCGCTTCAACTGGCGACACCCCCACCTGCTCCCGGGAACGGAAACCGCCATCCTTCAGCGCGCATTCCGTCGGGACTACGCTGTCAATGGCCCCAGTCTTCTGCGCTGCGTGCGCACGACGCTGCACGGCTATAAGCGTTACAAGGACCACCCGAATCTGGCCATCCGTGACCGCTACCGGTGGGAAGCAAAAACCCTATGGAAGCGGGATGCCGGCATGGCCTGGGCGGGTTGCCACTACTTCACCCAGAAGGGCAATCCCATCGTTGTCCGCAAACTTGAGCGCCTGCTCACCGACCTTCATGCCGAATTCGGCATGAAGTCGCGTGTGGCAGCTCCCCTGATTGGGAGATACCTCACCTACACCATCGTGAAGGAAGAGGGGCGCTTGAGGAAGGGTTGGACGTACGAGCCTTCCACACGCTACGTGTTCAACAGGAAGGAAGCCAGATATCGTCAGGATACTCGACGTGTTTGGCAATATGGAGAGGTATTAGATGTATTGATGCATCAAGTGCCCCTCCTGGAACTGCCAGTCCGTTAATAGTCGATTGTCCGTGGCCTGCTAGGCTCACGTCCAACGCACCAGCCCCCTTCAGCGTCAAACTGGAGGGGCTTTTCAAAATGGATAATTTGAAATCCAGCTGTTTTTGCTGTATCGTCGTTTCGTTATTTCGTTATATCGTTATAAGATGATCGGTATCTTCGATTCAGGTTTCGGCGGGCTTACAGTTATGAAGGAGTACTTAAAAAAGTATCCCGAATTCGATTATATGTATTTAGGGGATCAGGCGAACACGCCTTACGGAAGCCATTCCAAGGAACGCGTGAACAAATTAGTCGTTCAGAATGTCGAATTTTTAATCAAGAAAGGCTGTAAACTTATAATCATCGCGTGTAACACGGCTTCGGCGGACGCTCTCAGACATGTCCAGCAGATATATAAAGGTAAACCGGTTATTCTTGGCGTTCTGGTGCCCGCTGTCGAGGAAGCCCTAAGGAAAACGAGGTTTGGCAGAATCGGTATCATCGGTACGCGGGGCACTGTTCAAAGCGGCGCGTACACACGCGAGCTGAAAAAATATGAATCAGATTTATACAAACCGAAAGACAAAAGGGCATTACCGCATATCGCAGTAACCGAGAAAGCCTGCCCGCTTCTTGTTCCGCTTGTGGAAGAAGGAATGATAAAATCGACTGTTACCAGAATGACTCTGAAAACTTACCTACGGCCACTCAAGCATGCGCATGCGGACACCCTGATACTCGGATGCACACACTATCCCCTGCTCCAGAAAGAAATCGCAAGGATGATGGGCAGGCAGGTTACCGTAATATCTTCTGCAAAAGCGGCAGTGGATGCGATTGAAGATTACTTTAAACGCCATCCAAAACTTAAAAAAAGCTTATCGCGGAATGGCAAGCGTATATATTACACGACTGATTCCCCAGAAAGATTTTCAGATTTAGGAAGCTGTTTTTTGGGAGAAAAAATTAAAGTTGAAAAAATTGAAATCCTCTAACCTCAAATTATGATAGCCAGGCTGATACTTTTTATCATCGTATTCCTTTTCATTTTAGGCGGCGGCCATGTTGCCTTTTACTATTCGGTAATACGGTTTTTCAGTATCGAAAGCCCTATTTTCAAACTGTATTTCGCCATCGCGCTTCTTATCCTTGGTATAAGCTTTTTTGTTTCGACCTTGCTACTGCGCCTGCATGTGAATTTTTTTACTAATATTTATTACTCGCTTTCAGCGTTCTGGCTTGGCCTCCTTGCAAACCTGTTAATGGCATGCGCTACCCTTTGGATTGCAGTGGGCATATTAAAATTATTAGGCCATCAGAGTTATATATTCAGTATTTCATCTGTGGTTTTTTCCCTGACTTTGGTTTTTTGCCTGTATGGGGTATGGAAGGCGTCCTATCCCAAAATCAAAAATATAGAAATTGAAATTGCAAATCTACCGTCACAATTGAAAGGCAAAAAGGTCGTACAGCTTTCCGATATGCATCTGGGGCCCGTTCACAGAGTTTCGTTCCTCAATGATGTCGTTAAAAAAACAAACGCGCAAAACCCCGACCTCATTCTGATAACAGGCGACCTGTTTGACGGAATGGACGGCGCGCTTGAACCATTCATTGAACCTCTAAGCAGGCTTAAAGCAAAAGACGGCGTTTATTTCACGCTAGGCAATCATGAGGGGTATTTGGGAGTTGATACCGCGCTTGCGATACTTAAACAAACTCCTATCAAAATTTTGCAGGATGAGTTTGTGGATATAAACGGCCTTCAGTTAGTCGGTGTTAACTATCCCCAATTTGATCGCGTGACCCATCCGGAGGAAATCTTCAAATCCAATGGGTATGACTCAAATAAGCCAACAATCCTCATGTACCATACGCCTACGAATTTGGTCCACAAAAACACGACCCTAAGCCAGCAGCAATGGAACGCTTACTGGTCGCCCGACCTGGATTTTTCCTACGCAAAAAATTATGGCGTAAACCTGCAGCTTTCCGGACACGCGCATAAGGGGCAGATCTTTCCGTTTGAATTTTTTGCGAAACTGATATATGACAAATATTATTACGGCCTTCATACCGATGGCTCATTCAACATTTACACTTCAAGCGGCGTTGGCACCTGGGGCCCGCCCATGAGGACGTGCTCGGATTCGGAGATACCTGTTTTTACGCTCATATAATTATTGAAATAATCTCTAATATCGAATATCTAATATCTAATTTGTTATACAGGTTATCTGATAAACAAAATTAGATATTAGAAATTAGAGATTCGATATTAAGGCATTTACCTTATCCGTCTTCTCCCAACTGAATTCCGGCCTGCCGAAATGTTCATAAATTTGACTTATTTATTTAATATTATTAAAATTTATTTCCTTTACTTTTAATTCGTAAATATGGATGGGCAAGAAAAATTAAGTCCTGTAAAAACAATCGAAGATCTATGCAGGCGTTATGATGTAGAAAATTTTGAAGAAAGCTTATCGACAGATGAAATATTGGCTTTGGATTTTATAAATAATGCTCTGGAGTATTCAGAATTACCTGACCTTGAAAATTTGGTCATGATAGCCGTATCAAATAGCACATCGGCAGCTGATTTGTTTCTTAGAAATTCAAATAAAGCGCCTTTTATTGGAATGGCAAAGATTAAAGATGCCCTTGGCGCAGCTGGCAGAACTATGATACGCAACATTTCAACTATAGATGATGATACTTATATATGGGAAACAGCATTAATGCATCGTGAATCAATAGAAAGACTAAAAGAATCACTAGCATTATTAAAAGAAACTAATTCACCTCAGGTAGAAATAGAAAGGACCGAGGCGCTGATCAGGATAACTAACGATGGGTTTGAAATTGCTATAAAAAGATTGGCTACGCAGTTTAAAGATTTTGAGTTTGCCATAGATTTTATATCAGAATCTGAAGATTATTCTAAAATGTCACATTTTGATGCATTAAAAGAGCTTGCGGAAAAAAGGATTATTGAAGAACTGCGGAATGATCCGGAATATGCAATAAATTTCTTGGAAGGTGAATTCGATTATGCTTCAAAAATGACCAGAAGAGAAGAAGCAAAACAAATAGCTGAAGAGACCTGCAAAAAAAATCCCTAATATCGAATATCTAATATCTAATTTTGTCGGACAGTATATCCGATGTGCAAAATTAGATATTAGAAATTAGAGATTCGATATTAAATTATTTATTTTATCCGTCTTCTCCCAACTGAATTCCGGACGGCCGAAGTGGCCGTAACTGGTGATTTTTCTTGACAAAAATATTTATACTGATATAATATAAAACCATAATATTAACAATTATCATGGAAATCGTTAATTCAGATGAAATTAGGGATTTTGAAGATTTTCTAAAAGAATTGGCATTAATATTACCAAATTTGGAGATTATTGCTTGTAACAAACATTCCCAAATTGCTTTAAAATGCGGAGATCCTGATTTTGAATTTAATGAGGAATCACTTAAGGCTCTTGATGAAATGGCTGATTGCGAATTATGTTCAATGATGCTAATTATTTGGGACGTTATTCAAAGTAGTGGAGAAAAAGACCCTAACGCCATAGTAAAACATGTAATAAAAGACTATCGCGAAAATTTGCCCCGACTTCTTGTAATGCGAGAGAATCTAGAAGTAATCAAAAGAACCTCTAAAAGTTAAGATATTTCTTCAATTCCCTTACTTTATCCATCTTCTCCCAACTGAATTCTGGTCGGCCGAAGTGGCCGTAGGAGGCGGTTTTTTGGAATATCGGTTTTCTTAAATCCAGATGTTTGATGATATCTATTGGCCGTAGCGGGAAAATCTTTTTAATCGCCTCAACCATTTTTTTGTCCGAAATCTTTCCTGTTCCGAATGTATCGACCATCAGCGATACAGGATCAGCGACGCCGATGGCGTAGGCGACCTGGATCTCGATTCTGTCCGCCAGCCCGGCGGCAACGATGTTTTTGGCGATGTAACGGCCCATATACGCGGCGCTACGGTCGACTTTGGTCGCGTCTTTACCGGAAAAACATCCGCCGCCGTGATGTGCCATTCCGCCATAAGTATCTACGATTATTTTGCGACCGGTTACTCCGCAGTCACCGGGGGGACCGCCTACGATGAAACGGCCTGTTGGGTTTACGTGGAAAATAGTCTTTCCATCAATCCACTTTCCGCAAACGGGTTTTATAACATGCTTTATGACATCGGCTTTGATTTTGGCGTGAGTTGCCTCGGGTCCGTGCTGGCAGGACACGACAACTGTATGCACGCGTTTCGGCTTTCCGACTTCGCTGTATTCAACAGTAACTTGAGACTTGCCATCCGGGCGGAGGTATTTTAGGATTCCTTTCTTTCTGACTTCCGCTAATCGACGAGTTAGTCCGTGCGCCAGCATGATGGGAAGGGGCATTAATTCTTTTGTTTCATTGCATGCGAACCCTATCATCATCCCCTGATCCCCTGCCCCGCCCGGATCAACGCCTTTGGCGATATCAGGGCTCTGTTCATCGATACTTGTTATTACCGCGCACGCTTTGGAATCGAATCCGAAATTTGCGTCATCATAACCGATTTCTTTAATTGTCTGTCTCGCGATCTTCGGGATATCGACGTACGTTTTTGTCTTAATCTCGCCCGCGACCATTACAAGGCCGGTTGTAACCAAAGTCTCGCACGCTACGCGCCCGTTCGGGTCTTTTGCTAAAATAGCATCCAGCACGCCGTCAGATATCTGGTCGGCAATTTTATCGGGATGACCTTCGGTTACGCTCTCACTTGTGAATAGAAAGGACATAATTACAAATTTTAAATTTTAAATTACAAATTACAAATTAGTGCATCAGATATTCGGAATAAAAAAATTGAAATTTGTCATTTAAAATTTGTTATTGGTCATTTATAAAAAGAAGCTTTGGTGATAAGAAGCCTTACGACTGCTCATCTATTTGTTGGATGTCGCACCATCTCCGAGTTGTCACATCGGAGGGTTGCGGAGTGGGTCATAGTGCCAAGTCACTACCCACTACTCTTGATGAGATGATGTTTTCGAAATGAATTTTAAAGCTGGGCAGATAAAAAGTCAATTACACTGCCTCGAGCATTTTTAGCTTTTCTTCAGCATTTCTCACAGATTCCATGTCTTTAAGCTTCCTGTTTATTCTGATTACTTCATTTAACATCTTTTTTAAAAAAAACTTTATCCTGATAAACGCTTCTTCAGGTGCTTCCGTTTTAATTCTCTCTAACTCTCTGAATGAGTCGGCAGGGAAACGTTTATTCCAATCTATACCTAAAATAAACTGGCAATGGTGAATCGCTCTACCACGTATTGCTTCTTCAAATGGAACAGATTGAATATAATCATAAAAATATCGCTTATTTCTGTCATAAGCTTCTGAGTGTAATTTAATTTGGTCAGCATCCATTTCGCCCCTTTCAAATAAAGCGGTTTCATCGGAGTAAAATTTGCTAATTTTAAATCCATTTTTTCTAATGCTTTCCAGAATTCTTAAAATCCTATTTTGATCCCCTGCTTCTTTTAAATCTTTTGGCGGTTTGGAATAATCGTAATTACATATATTTCCGCTGATCATCAGCTTACCGTTTTGTTTTAAAATACGATTCATTTCTTTAGCAGCAATTTCAGTATTACCGTAGAAACTGCATTTAAAAATAGCTAAATCCACTGAAGAAGCGGAGACCGGTAGGTTTTGATAATCTGCCTGAATAAACTTAAAATCATCCGGCATCCTTTTTGGTTTTGACTGATCAAAATGAAGAGCCTGAGGAAAAATTTTTCTGACGGAGGTGTCATTAGAGCTTCCTAAGTATAAAACAACATCGTTATCAGTTAGGTCATTTTGGTCCTTGTGTTTCTGTAAACCTTCCATAAATTCCCAATTTTCAACTTTATCAATAAAACCAGTCCTATTGTCGATCTGCCATATCAATTCATCAGATATTCTTCGTAAAACTAAAGATGCAATTCTGCCAGGAAGACTTAAATGATTTAAGATATCTTCAATTTTTTTACGTGCGCATACAGCCCATAGACAGCCTTTTTCAAGACCACTTAGTTCATTATATTTTGGATATGATTGAGGACAATTTTTCATATAGCCAAAATACCATAATTTTTATATTATGTCAATATTTGATTTTACTGAACAAAAAATGTGTTCACATTTTAATTATTTTAATTGACAAAAATATAAATATATGATTAAAATATATACTAATTCCTAAAATTATGAAAGCGCCAGAATCGTCAGAAAATTCAAAAACATTTAAGCCAAAGGCAAAGATTTTGGGAAAATATAATAAATCAAGAGTAGCTGTTATAGCAGATTGCTTATCAAGTTGGTGTGTATTTGATGAGTCAATAGATTCAGCTAAAATTAAAAAATATTTGAATGAATTTTCTTTAGAGGCAAAAGCTTCTGCATTATTATGCCAAGATATCGAGATGACTTTAAATCCAGTATTTTTAGAATTGGAATCCAATATCCCTCAAGGATTACAAAAAGATTATGCTTTTTTGTTTAAAAAAATCGATATATTTTCAGAAGAAATGATGGAAGAAAAAGATAAAGAATTGAAAGAATTGGAAGAATTATTAGATAATAAAGAGGAAATATTCAGCGACTTAGCGGCCTTGCGATCCGCAGCCATTGTTCTTAAAGCGTTAGGCCGTGATCCCTATAAATTAATTGAAGATTGCCTGAGGATTAATTTAATAAATAATTATGCAATTGGTGGAATTGTAGAATGCCCTGATGATTGGTACCACGGAGAAGAACGCTCAAAGATTGTTGATATATTTACTAATAGTAATAGAAGTGAAATGTTATTAAGGACCATAAAGTCAGACCCAAAAATTTTAAAAGATTATTTTATAAAAAGGCAAATAAAAACCCAAAATGAAAGGCATAGTGTTGAAAAAATTTCATTGGATGACTTGGATATAATTGCAGATATTTATGTAGCTGCTTCAAAGGGCGCCGATGAACATGAAAATAAATCAAAAGAAAAACAAAATATTGCTCGAAAATTATTTGCATCTAAGTATAAGGATTTAAAAAAACTAGTTGGCGAATTACTTGGCGATATTCCTAGCTTTCTTCCAAAAAGTGGAATGGCAAAAGAATGATTACCAAGTCAATTATTTACTCTGGTCTGAAAACGTCAATATGCTAAATATTTATTTAGTATCTATAATACTCCGCCTTATACGGTCCATCAGCTGTAATACCAAAGTATTCTGCCTGTTTTGGAGTAAGTCTTGACTTTGTAGCCCTATTTTTATAAAATGTAGCTACAAGTGAATTTTTGTATATAACTGAATACTAGCGATGACAGGAAATAAAAAGATTTTTTTTAAGTTCCTCAGGAATCCACAATCATTTAGGCCCAAAGAGATTGAAACATTATTGATAAATAAGGGATTTAAAAAGATCCAAGGAAAAGGCAGTCATATAAAATTCGTACATCCTGCAATAAGAAAGAAAATAATCATGCCTGTGCATTCAAATGATTGCAAACTTATATACAAACAAATTATTGCAAAGTTTCTGAAAAAATATTTTTTACTAATCTTATGGAACCATTTCATCACACAATTACATACAATAATAAGAGATATAATTACGCGATAAAACCTCTTAATAAAAAGATGGTGCATTTTAAATGCGATGCTGCAGGCGTTGATCAGGAATTCCTTGCGGAAGATATCCCAGCGCTTCTCATCGACCTCCCACATCTTATTGCGTCTGAAAAGCTTTACCAGGAAAGCGAAAAAAGCGTTATTCGGTTCCGCATTTCCAAAGAGGATAAAAAAGAAATCGAAAAACGCGCCGCAAAAGCCGGATACAGGACTATTTCTGCTTTTCTGAGGGATTTGGCGCTGAAAAAATAACTAATAATTATTAATTTTAAATTTTTCCTCCAAAGGCGGATCTGCCTTTGGCACGAAAATTACAAATTACCAATTACAATTTAGAATACAGATCTACAAAAATTAAAATTGGTAATTTAAAATTTGTTATTTGTCATTTAGTATCGATAATACTCCGCCTTATACGGCCCATCTGTTGAGATACCAAGGTAATTAGCCTGTTTCGCGGTCAGCTTATCCAATTTCACTCCGATTTTCGGCAAATGCAGGCGGGCGACTTCTTCGTCGAGTTTTTTCGGTAGCATGTAAACGCCGTGTTTGTATTTTTTGGAATTCTGAAAAAGTTCGATCTGCGCGAGGATTTGGTTTGTGAATGAACTGCTCATAACGAATGATGGATGACCTTCGGCGCAACCGAGGTTCACAAGGCGGCCTTCGGCAAGGAGGATTATTTCGCGGTCTTTTCCGAGGATGTACTTATCGACCTGAGGTTTAATGTTCACCTTTTTAAACTTATTTTTCTTTACTCCGTTATTCAGCCACGCGACGTCGATCTCGCAATCGAAATGGCCGATGTTACAGACGATTGCTTGGTCTTTCATTTTCAGAATATGCTTGCCTGTGATAACGTCGACACAGCCTGTCGCGGTCACGAAAATATCACCTTCTTTACACGCTTCTTCCATAGGTTTCACTTCATATCCTTCCATGGCGGCCTGCAGGGCGCAGATTGGGTCGACTTCGGTTATGATCACACGCGCGCCAAATCCACGCATGGACTGGGCGCAGCCTTTGCCGACATCGCCGAATCCAGCGACCACGACGACCTTCCCTGCCACCATAACGCCCGTTGCACGCTTAAGCCCGTCAGCCAGAGATTCGCGGCAGCCGTAAAGGTTATCGAATTTGGATTTGGTAACGCTGTCGTTCACGTTGATTGCTGGTGTCCTTAGTTTTCCGTTTTTCGCCATGTCATAAAGCCGATGGACGCCTGTTGTGGTTTCTTCGGTAATTCCGCGGATTTCTTTAAGCAGTTTCGGATATTTTTCGTAAATCCTCAAAGTGAGGTCGCCGCCGTCATCCAAAATCATATTTGGCCCTTTATCTCCGAATTTCAGAGTCTGCTCAACACACCACCAGTATTCATCTTCTGTTTCACCTTTCCACGCGAAAACCGGAATTCCCTTTTCCGCTATCGCGGCCGCGGCGTGGTCTTGGGTGGAAAAGATGTTGCAGCTGGACCATCGGACCTGCGCGCCCAGTTCGATGAGCGTTTCAATCAGAACCGCAGTTTCAATCGTCATATGAATGCAACCGGCAATGCGCGCGCCTTTAAGCGGTTTTGATTTACCGTATTTATGGCGGAGTGCCATAAGGCCCGGCATTTCTTTTTCCGCGAGTTCGATTTCTCTACGGCCCCAGTCGGCAAGGGTCATGTCTTTAATTTTGTAATCCATATTCAAACGTTACAACGATACCCGTAAGTGCGGATGGCCATCCGCACTTACTTAACCAAATCCAATATCTTCGTCACGATTTTCGCGACCTCGGCGCGCGTTATCGGGTTATTCGGGCGGAATGTGTTATCCGCGTAACCGCCGATGATGTTCTTGTCTTTGGCATACGCGACGTATTTCGCGTACCAATCGCTGATCAGCGCGTCCGGGAAGAATGCGTAGGTCCAGGTGGCATTAGCTAAATAATTTTTACTGAAGTTTTCAGATATATCCGTAAACTTCGCAGACTCAAGGAGTATTTTCAAAGTCGCGCCGCGGGTAATATAGTCATTGGGTTTGAATTGACCATCGATGCCACTTACTATACCCTCTGTTTTCGCGACGCACACATATTTCGCGTACCAGGTATTAACTGAAACATCCGGGAAAAACACATAAGTCCACTCAGAATCGATATTATCTTCCAAGCATGTATCAATTGTTTCACTGTCAAACAACGCTTCAATCGCGATCTTAGTCAATTCAGCCCTAGTTATATTGTCATCAGGAGCAAACGTCCTACTAGTTTTACCGCTGACAATGCCTTTCGATGCCAGATCTTCTATATAAGTCTTGGCCCAATGGTGCGCGATATCTATGAAAGCCATTGTTTTACTGACAATCTCGGCAGGCGCTGCGACATGAAGGGTTTCACCTTCTTTTTCCAAAACGAAATAGGTGAAATGATCTGTTTCAAAAACGACTCTTCCGTCCGTCACAGTGCCTTCGCCTTCATAAACCCATTTAATGCCATCAGGCGAAGAGTAGATCGCTACCTTGGCGCCGTCCTCAAGCCCTTCAACCGGGATTTCCAATGTCACGCTATTGGAGAAATTGAGTGTTGTTTTGCTTGAACCGATTTTTACAACGGCAACAACATTTTCACGTAAAATCTTATGATCCGAATCCTCAACGACTCCGCCTGTACTGCTGACTTTTGTGACTGAATAAAGAAGGGGTGGTTCAATTTTCCCATCCCATGATGAGCTTGAAGTCAGAACCGTGTCCGCGGGAATTGAAACTGAAATAGATGATTCCTTATTCGGCATAAACGTGATAGTTCCAGCGTCTCCGGTAAGCTGAACGGTTTTTGTCTGTTCAACGGCATTGTTCGTTATTATATTTGATGAAACCTGTAAAGGCCTGCTATATGTTACTTCTGTATTAACAGCTTGGCTGAATGTGGTGCTCACGGAGGATGTTTGAGTGTCTGAATCTGAAGGAGGGTTTATGCTTGGCGTTCCTCCTCCACCTCCGCCCCCGCCTCCGGTAATTTGTGTTGTTGGCTGTGGCGGCGGCGCCGGTTGCGTAAGAATTACGCCGGGAACAGCGTTATCTTCATCAAGGACCATAATACCGCCAGAGGTTTTTGTTTGTATGGTGAACGTGCCAGTTGCACCTGCAATAGGGCCATTCATGCCTCCCGCGACAGTAAATGAAATGGCTGTATCCGCAGCCACCTGTGTGCCAGCATCGCGCGTGAAAGTGATAACCTGTCCTAATACTGAAGCAGTAAGCGTGCCGCCAATGCCTGTAAGGCTTGTGGCAACCTGTCCGTTTACTCCCGCGATACCGATCTGAGCAGGAACAGTTACCAAGATCTGGCCCTCAGCTGGGATCGCTTGCGCGATCGTGAATGAAACACGCAAATTTGTAAGCTGGTTTACAATAGTATTGCTTAATGTGACAGACGGACTCCTTAGGCCACTGATCGTATCAGATGCCACATTTGTTTTCTGATCAATAACCGTACCTGTATTGTTTGTTGTGGAAATGGAATAAGTTCCAGTTGGACCAGCTGTAATCGGATTTTTAATTTTAGAAAGTGTGATTGAAACAGAACCTAAAGCCGCTATGCCTGTTCCACTGCTGTTACCCGTTAAAGTCAGAGTCTGACCTACGATCCCAACACTTGTATATGCAGTACCGTTATAAGTGCCCCCCGCTGTTACGGCGGTTGTACCGCCACTACTTAAAGCAAAACCAGATGGGAAAACCACAACAATTTTGCCGTCTTTCGGCACTGGATTCACGGTGGTAAAACTGACGGTAACATCTCCCACATCGCCTTTGCCGAAAGTAGCTGGTTCGACATCAGTTCCTGTCAGCGCGCCAGGTAAGATAGTCACTCCTGCCACATTATTATTTCTATCAAGAGGTATAATAGATGAATCCATTGTAGTGATTCCGAAAGCCTGGGTAGCGCCTGAAACAGTTGGGTTTTTAATGTCGACAATGGTACATGTCTGAGCCCCGGATGCTGGAGTACTAGCGCCCGTTCTGGTAAGAATTACTGTCGGTTTTGCTACATCTGTAGTCACCTTCCCTCCTGTGCCAAAGCCGGTATCCAGCGATCCGTTGGTATTATTGTAGCGCACAAGGGCGAAGTCAGCTTCAGTGCTACCAGCGTCAAGAGCACTGTAACCCCCAAGAACGATCTTATCATCGCTCTGAACGGCTATGAAATTACCCTCATCCTTATGACTCCCTATTGGTGTTGTTACTTTCCCTCCTGTGCCGAACAAAGAATCCAGCGAACCGTCGGTACCGTTGTAGCGGACCAGGGCGAAATCATTGTTGCTCCCATTATAAGTGTAACCCGCTGCCACGATTTTTCCATCTCTTTGTATGGCAACTGAACGGCCTTGATCATCTCCAGTCCCCACTGCTGTCGTCACCTTCCCATCCCCGTCAAACGAAGTATCCAGCGAACCGTTAGCATTATAACGAACTGCAGCAAAATCCCAATCAGCCCCATTATGACTATACCCCCCTGCTACTATATTCCCGTTGCTCTGTATAGCTACCGAAGTGCTGAGATCATTCGCGCTCCCTATAGGTGTCGTCACTATTCCGTCTGTGTCAAAATCAGTATCCAGCGAACCGTCGCCCTTGTAGCGCACAACCGCGAAATCATTGTTGCTCCCATTATAAGTGTAACCCGCTGCCACGATTTTTCCGTCGGCCTGGATAGCGACAGAATAGGCGACATCGTTACCGCTTCCCACTGCTGTCGTCACTTTCCCATCGCTGCCAAAACTCGTATCCAGCGAGCCGTCGGTGTTATAGCGCACAACAGCGAAGTCAGGAAAGCCTCCATTATAGCTGTGACCTGCCGCAACGATCTTCCCGCCGCTTTGTATAGCCAGAGCATAAATCGTTTCATTAGTCCCCCCTATATGCGTTGTTACCTTACCATCGCCGCTGAAATTTGTATCCAGCGTTCCATTGGTGTTATAACGCACAACAGCGAAATCATTATCAGCGCCATTTTTACTGCGGCCCCCAACAACAATTTTCGAATCACTCTGAATAGCGAGAGCAGATCCTCTATCATCCACACCACTTATATCTGTTGTTACTATCCCTCCTGTACCAAAGCTGGTATCCAACGTGCCATTAGCGTAATAGCGCGCAACAGCGATGTTACCATTACCTTCAACAATGCCAAAACCCGCCGCCACTATTTTCCCATCTAGCTGACGAGCTATTGAACTAACCATTTCATACCTTGGAGGAATTGTTGCGGCGCACGTGCCATCCATTGGCATGCAGGTTCCGCTACTCACACCACTGACATCAAAACCCGCGGGAAATTCTACCTTTATTTTACCGTCAATGGGAATATTTGTAGTCGTTGTAAAGCCCACAGTCGCTGTAACCGGTGTCTGACCTGCGTGGTAATCGGGAAGCGAAACGCTTGTACCAGTCAGTAAGTGGGGCAAAAGTGTGACAATGTCAGCTGTTTCATTGCTTTCAATAGGCGCACCGGTATTCGTCATCGTATAAAATTTGAAATCGCCTGATGATTTGGCAGTATTTGGATTTACCACATTATTGATAGTGCATGAGTGAGCTCCTGCCGGCACGGGTGTAGCAAGGCCCCCTCTTGTAAGAATGATATCAGGCGCTCCGCTCACATCGAAACTTATAGTACCATTCATGGTATCGCATGTTGCCGATGTCACTCCTGCAAGATTAAAATCTGTGCCACCGACACGTGGAACCGTTGGAAATGTGACCTTGATCTTCCCGTTAGCAGGAATCAGATTTATAGTTTTAAATTTAATAACCACATTCCCTGCGCCTCCTGCTATCCAGTTAGTAAGGATAACTGATGTAGAGCCAAGCACTCCAATAAAGCTGATAGTATTATCTGTCGACACATCCGGATTGCCCGCCTTGTCGGTCACTGTATCAGCTGGGTTTATGATATCGTTGTTGACAACGGTTGGCGTAGCGCCAAGCGTAACTGTCAGTACAGTATCTCCTGGGGACCATGCAACCGCTGTGCTGTCGAACGTGTGCCCGCCGCTCAGCCCGAGATCTGCATCCAGATGGGCCTCAGAATCTGTTCTGACGGTAGCAGTGTTCATGGCCTCGCTGAAGGTAATGACGATCTTATCACCGGCATTGATAGTGTTGCTTGAATCCATGTCGGTTACTGTTACAGTTGATACGGTAGGCGCGGTAAGGTCATAGGTGATATTAGTATTTTTGACTTGTGTGGCATCGTTGCTGGCGGCATCAGTGGCGTCAAAGTCAACTGTGTAGACAGCGCCGTCCACAAGCGAAGTAGCCCATGAGGTACAAGCATTGGCTCCGGTTGCCAGTGTGAGATTTGTGTGTGCGCCGGGATCCAGTGCAGTTCCCTGCAGTGAGCATGTATGCGGAGAGCCCGCATCCGCTGTTCCTGATGTGCGTGTGAAGATAATTGTGCCGGAAGCAATTGCTTCGCTTAGGGTATAGCTTATTTGCTGAGTTTGGATAAAAGCATTAGTGGCTGGAGCTGTTGCGGTAATCAAAGGGGCGGCGCCATCTGCAGCGGCTGTTGCAGCGCCTTCGACTGCCATGCTGACACCCGCGAAGTCTTTTATGTCTCCTGTTATCTGTAATTTGAGAAGGTCAGCAGTATTGTTTGCAGGAGCATCTGTTACACGGAAAAAGAGGGTAGTATCATCTGTAGAGTCAGAATATGTTTCAGTGAGTGCTCCGCCGGCATTAGTGGTCATAACAAAGTCACCAGCTATAACTGTTGAGGCATCCATTGCTTCCGTGAATGTAACAAGTACTCCGTCCAACTTGCCGTCGGATGTGCCCGCGGACCCATCGTCTGTGCTGGTGTCCTTGGTTACGCGGGTTAAAATTAGTGGCGCGGCGGCGTCTGTATAAGTCGGATTTAAAGTTGCTGCAGATATAGCTAAATTTGCATCAAGATCTTTCCATTTATTGGAAAGGTCGCCAGAGATGGATGTTGAGCCTAAAGATGTGTTTTTCGTTACTTGACCAGTTATACTAGTGACTACAATTTCAGCGGAGGTGCCTGCAGGATCAGAGATCGAAGCGCCGGTGAAATCAGCAGAATTTCCATCTGGCAATGTAGTAACAGGCAGGTCGGTAGCAACCGGCGCTGCACTATCATCGGTATCGATAACTTCCGACCAAGTGTAGGTGATTTTATCTATTAACCCATTGGCGTCCGTATCCTCTATTTTTACATTCTTGATTATTGGCTTTTCCAAATCAGCCGAATGCTGAGAGGTGAACGAAGATAGGGTATTTGGGGAAGAACTATTATCGGAAATTGGACCAACCTGTTTTATATAAAGCAGGTAACGGGTCGCGTAGGAATCAAGAGTATCAGTACCATCAGTTACCCCAATAAAAATCTGATTATCATTAGGCGTATCGGTCATATTTCCGCTAGATGGCACACCTGAAGCGAAGCTTTCTGACAATGCTCCGTCAGTAAAAAGTAGTCCATCATAGATACTGGCTTGATAGTCGTCAGCTGAAACAGTGCTATCTTTAATTGATTCAGAATAATTTACCACAATATAATCCACGAGCCCATCATTGTTGTTGTCCAAGGTGCCGGAAGATAAATACAAAGGGCTAGCTTTATCAGTTACTGATTGATGATTAAATACGTTTATGTCTCCTGTTGCAGTCTGTACACTTCCAGTTACACCGTTATTTTGATATTCAATCTGCGGAGCTACAGTTCCACCAGTTTCACCAGGGTCAGCGGTAACATTTAAATAGAAATAAGCTACCGTATTATCACACGGTCCTGCTATGATTCCTGTTATAACGATATTTATATCTCCTGTAGTATTTACAATCCAATCGCCTGCTTCATAGGTACATTGAGTCACATTTTCATCAAAGGTCAGTTTGATACGGTCTACTGTACCATTTAAATCGCTGTCTTCATATTCAGCAGTGTTCAAAGTCTGCGCCGCGAAAACCTTATCCTGTGTAAAAAGGTTTACTAATAACAATAATAAAATGAAAACTATTGAAAGAATCATAGTCTTCTTAAATTTTGGAAAATTTGTATTTTTCATCTTTTTATTTTTTTAGAAATATTTTAGATATATTTATAATAAGTATAACTTATGTTTATATAAAAAATCAAATTTAACCATGGATTAACAGGATTAGACAGTTAATCGGGTTACGGGTTTGCCTGCTTCAGATCAAGCAGTTTCACAGCCATTTTTACGGCTTCCGCGCGGGTTACATAGTCGCCAGGCCGGAATGCGCCATCGCCATAACCGCCAACAATTCCGTTTTCCTGCGCGAAACCTACATATTCCGCAAACCAGTCATCCTGCATGACATCGGTAAAATTAGCCGTACTTCCTGCGTAATCCAGACCCGAAGCGACAACAAGTATTTTAAGCGCCGAGGCGCGATCAACGTTTTGTGAGGGATAGAAATAGCCATCCGGATAACCGCCAATAATACCATTGTCTTTCGCAACTTTCACATAAGGGGCATACCAGGCATCTTTTGGCACATCCGGAAACGGATCTTCAGCAACACTGGCAGGCACTTCAAAACCAAAAACTTTCACAGCGATTTTCACCAACTCCGCTCTGGTAATATGCGCGTCGGGATTGAATGTTGTAGAAGTGGTTCCATTCACCATCCCCTTTTGATAAAGTTCACAAATATATTGCTGAGCCCAATGACCGATAACATCAGTGAATGGACAATTAGTAGTTGTAGTAGCTCCGGTTGCGCTTTGTTGCGCGGTACCTGTTCCGACAGCCTGAATTACAACCTGGGTTGCGGGACCCATATTGTAAGCCGCGTCTTCGGCGTAAACATTGAAACGGTTTGTTTTGTTGGCTAAAAGATTAACATCCACATGGAAAAGCCCGTTTGAATTCGCCGACGTACTGCCTACCCTTTCGCCATCAGTATTTTCGACATAAATATTCGCAAGCGCTTCAGATGATCCGGTTATCGTATATGTTGTCGTTGTGACAGGATTTTGAATGGGATCGATTACAGGAGCTGTAGGCGGAGTCTGGTCGCCTGTGCCGGTTTTTCCTGAAGATGTTTCATTGATCGTTACAATTGTTGAACTGCTGGTCTCGCCATCTTTTTCCGCTACAATTGAAAAAACATTTTCACGTTCTTGTACCAAACCGACTGTGACTTTAACAACGCCATCCAGTTTGTCTGTTCCCGAACCATCCGTTACCGGCGCTATATCGCTTGACCCGCCAACAATAGTTACTTTTGACCCGATAGGGACAGTTATGGTTAAAATATAAGTCTTGGCATCGACTTTGCCCGGAACCGGGCTTATGACAGGCGCGCTTAACGCGAAAACGCTTATTGGGAAAATAAGGGCGCAAATTAAACTGATCAATATATTTTTGGTTTTCATATTTATTTTTGTTAATTTGTTTTATTTTATATCTAATTACAAAATTATTCAATAAATGAAAAATTGAAATGGAGAAAGGTAAATTTTATCATTTTCAATATCCATTGTACGGAATTCTAAATATTAACAATTTTTCTAAAACTCAGAACGGCTAACGCCGCCTTGATAGCTCAGTTGTATTACGGTCTAGTGTTCCTTTGTGCTGTACATTGCATTGTTGCCCGCTCCGAAGTTACATCGGAGCGGGCGGAAAAAACCCGCAGTAGGGCAATGCTCACCTCAATAAATTCTGCAGGCAGAATTATATTTCGGTGTCCTCCGCTTCGTTCCGCTTCGCGTTTACTTCGCTCCGGAACGCATTGCTCGCTACTTATCCCCGGGGGAGCATGAGGCGAACTCCGGGCATTGTGCCTTATATCAGCGGTATAACGCCCATGCTCCCCCCGGTCCCCCCTGGGCCTTATGTCTTTTTTGTACATTCAATTATTCCTGTGTAGTTTTTACATTCGTTCGAATGTGGTTTTATTCAGCATAACTGTATTAAACAAACAAACGCGAGACATTACAGCAAAGACCACCTTGGATGCACATCGGAAGTAAAAAAGCAAAATGGGGGTCCGGGGGCGCTAAAAGATGTAAATGAAGATATAAGGTAATAAGATGGGCTTGCTTTGTGCGCCCCCGGAAGGTTTTTTGCCTACTTTTTTGACTTTAAAAAAGTAGGACGAGGTGAATTAGACAGCACTTAATATTTCAAAGAAGAACAACAGCACAAAAGTAAGACGCGGGCGTTCCCGCTGGAGCTTAAATAATTCAAGTTACGGCAAGACAGCACAAAAGGTTTGAATTACGGAATGTGGTTTTTATTCAAACAAAAAATCTGTTGCTGGTTTCGTGGCTCCGGTCTGGAGTTGAGATACAGGCTTCTGTGTCTCCAGACATCCTCCACAGGCGGACAGGGAGCCTGGAGCCAGCAACAGGGTTGTATTACAACTTACAAAAAAATTACAAATTACAAGTTACAAATTACAATTTGAATATTGAAGTTGTGATTTGTATTTTGTTTGTTATTTGTGATTTGTAATTTGTGTTTTGAGGCTTAAGGTCTTGCCCAAGACAAGAAGTTAATATCAAGATTCATATTATTAAAACCCCCTCCCGACATTAGTCAGAAAGGGGGTTTTGATTATCGTTTGGACGAATGCTTATAAGTTATTTCTTCAGCGGAATCGCTTTGACGATCATCTTGGCTACTTCAGCTCTTGTTACAGGTTTATCTGGGCGGAAAGTGTTATCGCTATAGCCAGAGCTTATGCCATATTTTATCGCGAATGCGATGTATCTGGAATAGAAACCATCAGGCCCCATATCTTTAAAGCCCAAATTCGAGGTCCTTGAATCCAGTTTAACTTTTGCAGCATCCAATATCATCCTTAGCGCATCAAGCCTAGTCACAGGATCAGCAGGACGGAATCTGGTGTTAACTGAAGCTTTCAGGATTTTCGCATCTATAGCCGCTTTAATATATGGCGCGTATGGCGCGTATGCTTCAACGTCCCTAAAGAGCTTTGTCCTGACTTTATCCGGAACTTTTATGCCAAACGCCAAATCGATTATTCTTATCAATTCCTGGCGGGAAACAGTGCCTTCCGGAACAAATGATGTGTTGGTTTTTCCGGTCATAATACCTTTAGCAACCAATTGCATAATATAAGGTTCAGCCCAATGACCAACAATATCTTTTAAAGATACTTCTGCTGCAGGCTTTAACTCCTCGGTAATTTTTCCTGTATTCACAACTGCGTAGTAAGTCAGATGGTTTGTTGTAATAACTACTCTGTCATCATGTACTACCGCGGATCTTTCCACGTTCCATGTTTTACCATTAGCCGAAGAATAGATTTTAACTTCTGTTCCCTCAGGCAACCTGACAGGGATAATTATTTGTACATTATGTGAGAAATTCAGAATAGATGATTCATTACCAACATTTACCAAAATTGTAACCTGAGTGCTCTTAAGCGTATCTTTTGTACCGGTAATCGGTGCGCCTTTTGTGCCGACCAGGTTCGCGCTGACTATAGCAGGCGGTTCAATTCTGTTATCCCAGTTTAAACTGCCTTCAACCGTAGTCCGAGGAGGAATGACTAATAATATAGTAGCCCTTAAGTTAGGCTTTATGGTCAAAATGCCTTCATTTGTTATTTGCGCGGATTTGGTGTTATTTTCGGTGTCAGTTGTGACATTGCTATTTGCTATCTGCACAGCTTGCCCGTAAGACTGGTTACCAGTTATTGATGTGATAATCGATGCATTTGCCGCACCCCCTCCGCCAGGTGGCAATTCATTCACATCTAATGTTTCACTGGTATCTGAAAGCGAAGTGCATCCGTCGTCATTCGGGAAGTCTATTAAACCATCACCGTCATTATCCAATCCGTCGTTACATGCGACGCCAGCTGGAGGCGCAGCTACAGAAAATGTAACTAAAGTGCTTGTTACAGTTGTTGCGGTCAATCCGGCGTAATCTGCAGCATTAAAGGCAACAGAATAAATTGCCCCATCTACGAGAGTCGGATTATTTGTTAAAGTAATAGCTGTATGCGCGCCTGCGTTTAGTTCAGCGCCCGTTAGAGCCTGGATATGAGGCGAGCCACCGTCAGCAGTTCCTCCTGTCTGTGTCCAGGTAATAGAACCTGTTTCCACAGCTTCGCTTAATGTATAGCTGACTTTGGTATCGCTTACAGATGAACTTGAAACCGGAACAACTAAAGAGATTGTCGGGGCTGTTTTATCGATTTTAATTGCGCCTGAATCCTGCGTAGCCTGCACATTGCCCGCGTTATCTGTTGATCTCCATCGCACATGGTCAGTCGCGGATTCAGCTGAAACTGTGATCGGGGCAGCATAAGTGGTTCCTGGTATGCAAGTGCCGGCTGTATCAACGCAATAATCGGTAGAAGCTACATCAGCTGGTGCAGGGACTAAAGTAAACGTAACATTTGTCGTGTACCAGCCATTAGCTCCAAGCGTACCGCCGGTTATTGAACCAGTGGTAGTGGGAGCTATATTATCAATAATAATATCTTTATTGGCTCCCAATGAACCAGCTCCTCCCGGTGTGGGCAAAGTCAGATCAGCGATTTTTACGCCAGTAGCCGAATCTTTAATCGTTCCGCCATTTAAGACTAAAGCAGTTGTGCCGGTATAATCCAGATCCGATGAATTTTCACCAGCGCCTACAGTATATGTAAAGGTTAAAGTCGTGCCTGGAGAACCGCTTGAATATGCGGCTGTACCTCCTGAATTCAAGGCAAGCGTAGGAATACCGCCGGCAGTATTTACAGTTACACTTTGATCAAAAACAACCTGGATAGAAATTGGCACGCCTGCTTTGTAACTAATATTGGCTGCCGATGAAGTGACATTGGTAACGTATGGAATACTTGTGTCTACGTTGATGTCATTAGCGGAAGCTAAATTGGACTTGTTGCCCAAGGTATCTTCGCCGTACATACAAATCCATTGGCCGTTATTTGTTCCATCTGTCTGATTCATGGAGTTTGCATCGGTTTTGGTGTAATCGCCGGCATTAGCTGAACAGACGCCGTCAGCGTCATAATCCCATTTCTTGACCGAGGCATCTCCCCAGTCGCCAGTAACAGTGTCGCTGGCAACAGGGCCGGCTTCCACGTTATCAGAGAAGGAGAGGGTCGGGCCTGTGGTATCTACATTGATGTCATTGGCAGAGGCTAAAGTAGATTTGTTACCCAAGGCGTCTTCGCCGTACATGCAGATCCAATTGGTATTATTGGTTCCATCTGTCTGGTTCATAGTGTTTGCATCGGTCTTGGTGTAATCGCCGGCATTAGTTGAGCAGACGCCGTCAGCGTCGTAATCCCATTTCTTGACCGTGGCATCGCCCCAGCCGGGAGTGATGGTGTCAGAGGCAACAGGGCCGGCTTCGACGTTGTCAGAGAAGGATAGGGTCGGGCCTGTGGAGTCGATGACAATAGCATGAGCGCCTGCAAAAGTGCCTACAGCAGGAAGTGTGTTATCAGCATCATTACCTGCGGCATCTTTTATGGTGCCCCCATTTGCAGAAAGGGAACCTGTAGTTGAATAATCCAAGTCCGCGGAATTTTGGCCACCTGCGACGGTGTGACGGAAAGTTAGAGTGCTGGTGCCGGAACCGCCGTTGTAAGAAGCTGTACCTCCTGAATTCAACGCAAGGGTTGGCGTGCCTCCGCCCGTGTTCACAATCACATTTTCATCGTAGGTAACTGTAATGTCTATAACCTCGCCTGCCGTAAACGAGCCGTCACCATGCGCTGTGTTCACAGAAGATACTGTTGGAGAAGTAGTATCATATGTAACATTTGTGCTGGTAACTGTTGCTGCAGGATCAACCCCGTCAGTGCCATTCCAAGTTATGGTATAAATAGCACCGCTGACCAAAGTTGGATCGTTTGTAAGGGTTATATCTGTATGAGCGCCTGAATTTAATTCAGAGCCAGCCAAAGCTTGATCATGATCACCATCGGCAGAACCTCCTGTTCGGGCCCATTTCACATTGCCGCTTACAATGGCTTTGTTTAAGGTGTAGCTAACCTTGGTGTTATTGACTTTAGCATTTGTAATCGGAGCAACTGAGGTGAAAACTGGGCCGGTAAAATTAACTGTAAAGTCTGTAACGTCCAGAAGATTGCTTTGGTTCCCGGCACTATCTGTAACCCGTACAGTACAATTACTATGCAATCCCGGTGCAAGTGAATTGAAGGTAACAGTTTTATTACCACTAGCAGTGGTTGTTGTTGCACTTGAACAATCACCACCATAAGTTATGGTACCTGCTTCATCAGTATTAAATGTGTAATCCGGAGTTGTGTCAGTTGTAGGATCCGGAACAGGTGTGACCTCAGTGACGGTTGGGGCTGTGGTATCTATATTAATGTCATTAGCTGAAGCAAGTGTCGACTTGTTGCCAAGGGCGTCTTCGCCGTACATGCAGATATATTTGCCGTTATTAGCCTCGGTTGACTGGTCCATTGAGTTTGCGTCGGTCTTGGTGTAATCCCCTGCATTTACCGAACATACGCCGTCAGCGTCGTAATCCCATTTTTTCACAGAGGCATCGCCCCAGCTGCCGGTTATGGTGTCACTGGTCACAGGCCCGGCTGCTACGTTGTCAGAGAAGGAGAGGGATGGAGGCGTAATATCTATATTAATGTCATTGGCTGAAGCAAGGGTGGATTTATTACCCACTGCGTCTTCGCCGTACATACAGATATATTTGCCGTTATTAGCTTCAGTGGACTGATCCATTGAGTTTGCGTCGGTCTTGGTGTAATCCCCTGCATTTACCGAACATACGCCGTCAGCATCGTAATCCCATTTCTTCACAGAGGCATCGCCCCAGCCTGGAGTGATGGTGTCGCTGGCTACAGGGCCGGCTGCTACGTTGTCAGAGAAGGAGAGGGATGGGCCTGTGGCGTCGATGTTTATATCATTGGCCGAAGCAAGGGTGGATTTGTTACCCACAGCATCTTCGCCGTACATGCATATCCATTTGCCGTTGTTAGCCTCGGTTGACTGATCCATTGAGTTTGCGTCGGTCTTGGTGTAATCTCCTGCATTTACCGAACAGACTCCGTCAGCGTCGTAATCCCATTTCTTCACAGAGGCATCTCCCCAGCCTGGAGTGATGGTGTCAGAAGCGACAGGGCCGGCTGCTACGTTATCAGAGAAGGAGAGGGATGGG
>Ga0315276_10000033_pt1 | contig 94261 bp, 113 predicted proteins | sample YL17G05_0_MG_FD_204542 | JGI IMG/M metagenome (GOLD analysis project Ga0315276, IMG submission 204542) | Sediment microbial communities from Yellowstone Lake, YNP, Wyoming, USA - YL17G05_0 | ecosystem: Environmental > Aquatic > Freshwater > Lake > Sediment | place: USA: Wyoming | collected...
ATGGAAATTTTTTCCTCAGAATAGGTGATTATTCCCATACAATAATATAAATATATATATGAGAATAAACACATATATATAGGAAATAGCTGAGATACGAAACACTGCGTCAATACAATATATCAATAAAATCAACGCATCTTATTTTTCGTAATGCAGTGTGCGATAGCTGCACTATCAAATGATACGGTGTGACGTATTTCTTCAGTTGCGCGTCATTTCAGCCATTTTTATAAAACTATGCGTCAACTACAAGTTAAACGCTGCGTTATAAAAGACTACTTTGGTTGGGTACTCATGACGCATCCGCTAAATGACGCACTTCTGAGAAAATACGAGGAGGCGTGTCATGAGATTAGGAAATAGTGAACCGTTTTGCTTTGACCATTGTGAAAATCACTAGGGTGAACTTGAATATTGTATTAATCACAGTGTTCAAGTCCACCCTGACCAAAACAGACTCAATCCAGGTATGAGAAATATAGAAAGAGGAACTTACAATGGAAACACAAATGTCTTTGTCGAATACTGTCATGTCTTCTCAACCAGAGAAGGTAATTGTTATTAGAGGAAGGAAGGTGATGTTGGATAAAGGAGTAGCAACAGCTCTTGGTGTAGAGCCCAGAGAGATAAACCAGAATGCAGAACGTTCTGTTAAATGGGAATACTTGCGTCAAAATGGACTAGAGGAGCAATATAGATTTAAACTATCAGAAAATGACGCGAACGAACTAAGATCACAGAATGTGATCATTAATGATTTCAAATACTTACCTTGGGTTTACACCCGAAAAGGATGTGCTTATTTCGGTACTAGCATGAGTTCCCCCCAAGCCTGTGCCCAAGCAGTCAATTAACTAAAAAGGAAGTAACTATGAAACAAAATCAATTGATCGCTAAGTTTGAAGACAGGCAAGTTCGAAGTGTTGTTAGGGATGGGCAGAGCTGGTGGGTAATTGTGGATATGATTGAAGCACTGGTTGAGACTGAATATCCTCAGCAGTATTGGATGAAGATGCAAGCTCGTGAAACTATTGAACTGAAGCCAAATTGGTTACAGTTGAAAGTAGTCGCATCAAATGGCAAGGGCTACATGATGGACTGTGTCAACTTCGAAGGAGCTCTTCGTTTAATACAATCCATCCCCTCATCTAAAGTAGAACCATTTAAACAGTGGCTGGCGAAGATAGGTCGGGAACGTGCTGAAGAAGAAGTGAACCCAGAGCTTGCTTATCGTCGCACAAGAAAACGTGCACAAGAGTTTTATGCTCAACGTGGAATGGATAAAGGGTGGATTAATGAAAGGCTGAGTGGCATCCACCATCGACATGAACTGACCGATATTTTTAAAGAAGTGGGTATTGATAAGAAAGATTATGGCAAATTAACAAATATTAATCATATAGGTACCTTTGGTGTAAATGTGCGTGGTCACAAAGAGTTGAAGGGTCTTAGTGATGGAGATAATTTACGAGATAACATGATAGGCACTGAGCTCGCTTTTAATAGATTTTCTGAAATGAGTTTGAAGGATAAGTTGGTACAGAGGAATACTCAGAATTCAGAAGAAACATCTCGGTGCGTAGAATCACATGCTGTTGCAATTAAAGCTGCTCGAGAGGCATATGAGAGGGCAACAGGTAAGAGGCTAGCTTCTTCAGAAACTCCAGAGACCGTCGATCAAATTAAGTTACCGTTATAAAGGTTTTGACTTTCCAATTCACTTATCGTTATGTCCAATCAGACCCGGATTCGCCGGTTCATAAATACTAAAAAAGGAACTCATCAATGTTTAAAAGTCTACTCGTTATTTCTGCTTTTGTTATGTCTTCGATGGCTCATGCTTATGTCTGCACCGCGGTGGGGCATACCGGTGCTCAAGGTGTAGGCACTAGTCCTTTCTTGCCACAGGCTCAGATGTTCGCATTACAGTATTGTCAGTCTTATAATTTTGGTGTGCCTTGCATGCTTACAGGCTGCACTCCTTTTCTGATGAATGAAGCTACCCAGAGTGAAGCTCTAGTACCTATGGATAATGAATTGATGGATGATAACTCTGATGATGTGGATGCAACTGTATTTCTTACGGGAGCTGCTTGGGGTTATGGGAAGGATTGTAATGAGGCAGGACAGAATGCGCTCAATAAAAATCGCTGCTATCATGGGACCAAGAACTGGAAAGAACTGAGCTGCGTGGATAGCAGACATATGGGCAAAAAAGCGATTGTGAAATATACCTGTAATTAGATTAATTAAGTTAAACTAACTAGTTTAACCATAATTAATTTAGTTGCCCATCCGTGGGCTGCGCCCCGTCCATGGTTTTTAGATTATTACTCAAATAAGCTAAAAAGGAAAGCAGGGGGCCTCATTACGAGACCCCCTGCTTTTTTTGAGTTACTAAGATGACCAATCAAGGTAGGAATGCCAAACTCTAAAGAATATTAATAGTTTTGCTGTTAGATCAGTCGGCGGGACACTTATTAATAATAAATACTTATTAGTAATAATACTTATTAGTAATAATACCTAATATTACCTAATATTAGGTAATGCTGCTAATAATCAATTGGAATACTTGTAGTAATTTTTTTTAGCATAGATCTCAAAGATTCTACCTGGGTCTCCAGGCCTCTCAAGAACGGTTCCTCTCAGGACACCTCCAAATACACACCCCCCATCGAGTGCAATTGTTAGTGGATTTTCTGTAATCCCTTCTTCATGGACCGCATGTCCAAAAAATATCTGATTGTTTCCACTATAATACTTATACCAGTTTTCTCCCTCTTTGCTCGAGTAGTTGTCTTTAGCTGGGTCATATTGTCTACAGTAAAGGCAGAATGCGATGCTTTGCTCTTCCATAGATTTATGGGGATGAATTCCTGCATGAACTACATATTGATTGTCTGAGATACGAATGATGTGAGGGAGCTTCTCAAGCCACTCGAGGTAGGTGACCGCAGTGCCATTAAGAAGGACATCCCTTTGGATGTCACATTGAGCGAGTGTTGCACTCATTCTCTCCAGAGACTGCGGGGAGAGATCCCTATGCTTTAGATACCTTAATAAGCGATCATCATGGTTTCCGAGGACCCCATAGACATTGGGGGTCGTTTGCATGAACTCGCACACCTCTTTGATCTTGGGTCCACGATCCACGTAGTCTCCTGCTACAATAAGAATGTCTTTTTCTTTATTAAATCGAGTATGAAGAAGCAACTCTTCCAACTCATCGAAACAACCGTGGATGTCACTCGTAATGATGACTCGTTTGTCAGTACAAACAGAACGCAGATCCAGCACCTTAGCTGGGGGGAACTTGCTCATTTCTTATCCTTATTTTTTAAATACATATTCATGCCGCTGCCATATTTTCTTCTAGTACGGATTACATCCTTTAATAAAATGCTGAGGGCTTCTTCAGTATTCGCTGCTCTGCACCAAAGGCTAGAGATCGCGTCATCCCCACAATCCCAATCACTCTCTCCTTTTCCTGGAATGGGGACTGGTGTCTCCATGTCCATCTGAACCATAATTGTTTCTTTTTTAAATGGGATAAGAAGTCTTCTCCAGCTGCAACGATAGAAGGTTAGTTTGACTGGGTAACTTGCCTCTGGGAAATAAATAGACTGTACCTCAGATTTTATAAATATTTTTTTAAAGTCTATTTCTCCAAAAAGAAGATCCTTCCAAGGGATTGTAATCTTCTGCCACCAGGGATCAGTCGAACGGGTCTCGTTTACTTTAGCCCACAAGTAAATCCAGAAGTATTCTTCATAAAGTGAAAACCCCACCTCACGCTTAGGCTTTCTATAGTCTCCTTTGAGGAGGTTACCTATGGTGAGGTAGAAGAAGAAAGCATGAAAGGTCACTTCATTTTCATCCCAGTTGAACATAAGATAAATTGAGAACTTTGGTCTGGAAATAATCTCAAACCGGATGGGCTTTTTGAAAACTTCAAACCAACATCGCCAGTGGAACCAATTTCCTTTATAAATTTTGCCTTGTTTTAGAGCATCCCCGCGGTCATCACTTGCTATGTTTTGCGAATGGTAATTCAGACCAAATAATTTCAACATGATGTAATTTTCCTATTAAGCGACTTCAACATGATAGAACTTCCCTACTCCTGTTTCATAGATTTGTTTTGCTTGTGGGAAGATTGCTTTAATCTCTTCATCTGTCCAGGTTGATCGATGCACTTCAAACTCGTTTCCATGCGCCGGACCCTGCTCCATATTGGCATAAGAGAAGATGAGGTGTTTAGAGATCTTGGCTAAATTATTTAGAACTTCGATTCCTTTATCTTTTTTGAAGTGCTCGAGAACTTCAATCATAAGTGAAACATCATATTTAATATTCATCCCGATTAAATCATCTATGGCTAAAGAGGCCTCACCGATACGCACAGTATCGTAAAGTTTCCAGGCAGGGTTTTCATAGCGGCTACAAACCTCGATTCCGTTGAGGCGCAGTTTCCACTGATTCCGCTGGAAGTTGCCATAACGCATGTCGTGATAGTTCCGAACCAAGAATCCCCACTGACCTGTCCCGACTCCTACATCGAGGACAGACTTGGGATTGATTCCTTCGATCGTTTTCATTACAGAGAAGATGGGATCCCAACCTGATATAGGCATAAAGTTACTTTCTTTTTACTGGAGCGGTGAGAGTTTTTTCTATGTTCCAGCCGCGTCTAATTCTAGAAAACAATGTCTTTATAGGTATGTTTAAACGCTCACTCCATTGTGTTACAGTAAGGCAAGTATTATTAAACTCAAGAATGTGATTATTTCTTCTGTTATTACTGTTTTCTTTGCGGCTTGCCCACCTACAATTTTCAGGAGAATAAGCACCATTATTATCTGGAAACCTATCTAATTGATGTTCGATCGTTGGTGGATTTCCCATGTCTTTAAAAAAGTTTTCAAATATGTGCCAACGTTCGCATACTTTAATTCCTCGACCACCGTATCGAGAGTAGCCAATATTTTTTTTGTTATTGCAGCGTGACAACATACCACACCATACTGAATATATTTTATGCCTCCTTTTTCCATGAGTTTTATTTGTTGTGGCCACCACACTCTTTTGATAGCAACCACAAGATTTAGATGTCCCCCTTCTTAGATTATCTGCTCTTACTGAAATAATATTTTTACCATTACAATTGCACTGACAAATAAAGACAATCTTATTAGATAATCTTTCCCCAAACCTCAACACAGTAAGTCTTCCAAAAACTCTTCCGGTTAAATCTTCGGGGATACGTGGCATTGTGTCTCCTAATTTAGCTAAATAATCTCAGCTAAATTTCTTCTAACACAATGGTTGCTTTATAAAACTTTTTATTATGAGCGGGTAACTGCCCATCAAACTGTCTATAATAGTAATAATAAACAGCTTCTGCAGAAGGTTTTGTAGTGCCAAACTCTCCTCTTTCAAGCAGAGTTTTAACGACTGTTTTCCAATTATCTCCTTTAAGAATCATGACAGTGCCCAGTCTAAACCTTTTGGTCATAGTAAAACTTCTTTTTATTCAACTCAATCAGAACATCGTTTAGAGTTCGACGAATATCTCTGAAAGCATCGTCGCACAAGCAGTTATTAGCCATAGCTTCAGCAGCAGCCATATCAGCTGAAGCATCACAGATGGCCTGTCTAAGTCTACCATTTTCTGTGGCCGCGGATAGAAAGCTTTCGGTCTTTTCTATGAGCTCGTGTGAATCTTCCGCATTCCCGAGTCGTCTCGCCAAGTGATGGATCATGTTAGAATCAATCCCCCAGGCTCGTTGGAAGTAGCCTTCTTCGTGGTGCATCCAGTGACTTCTCCAGTCACGGATAATCTCTAGGTATTTTTCTTTTGGGTCGGTCATATAGGCTCCTTTTGAGTTGAGCAAGGGGTGCTGTAAATAGCAGCACCCCTTGCTCAATGCAGTATTAAACTACTCTTAGATGCTTAGTCTTTGTCTGTACTTGAAGGACCTTTCCAGCGGCTGATGCCATCTGCTGAAGGTAAGGCCTGGCCTCTGCGAGCTCAGCTTCAAGAGCAGTAACTCGTTCAGCATGAGCCTTCATAAAATCATTCTCAGACCGTAACTCCGCTATTAATTGGTCCCTTTGTTTTATGTCTTCGATGTAAACCCTTGTAGCATTTTTCTTAATGAACTGGGCTAAATCCATTCTGAACTCATCACCCCGTTCACTTTTTACGAGTACTGCGGCCATAATCATATCATCTTCGGTCCAGATCCTAATGTCTTTCCGCAACCTTTGAATACCAAACTCGACTTTATGTTTTTCTAGAAAACCCTTAGCATCAATTGAGTTGACGCTAAGGTTAGAAAAGCTCTTTTTCTTATTAATCGTAGACTTCGAAGCGCTCCTTCTGTTGTACCCAGTGACTCTGCTAATTGCTTCCCACAGCAAACTAACAAACCATCTTCCATTTCAATCATCGGAATATGCAGACTTTGGAATTCCCATCTAACTAACTTCATACTACTTCCTCTTGTTGTTAATATTGAGCAAGAGAGTGTGTATAATTTGTACACACTCTCTTGCTCAACTCTTTATTAGCATAAACAGTGTTTACGCTAAACTTTTTGTAATTCATCCAATGCTTTACGCACCAAATACCAACGTTGTTGCTCTGGATGTGGGCAGTCTTCAAAAGTGTGTTCTGAGCACTCTTTGGGTGCAGCACTTCTTACAACTCGAGCAAACTCGGCCAATTGTAATTCTTTTATTCTAAGGTTTCTTTCCAAAGTAACTGTGCGATACATTAGAGGTCTAATTTCATCCTGTACTTCATCGAGTGCATCGGTGGCTCTTTGCAGACTAGTTGCTATTTTGACTAAAAACTCATTATCCATATCTCTGATAACCTCTGATAAGTTTGTTTAATGATTTCAACTATTACCCTGGCATGATGTCGAAATGGTGATGATAAACAATGTCATGATCCAAATATCTTTTTTTATAAACTCTAAAGTCGATTGGGCCTTGGACCACCCGAACACTGAAATCTATTCTGATGGTATTATCATCAAGCCACTTCTCAGCCCGTTTTGTTGCCTCTTTGAAAGCCCACTCGATACTCAGAGATCCCATTGTTTCAATAGAAAATGAATGCAGGACTACTGCCATAAATACCTCCGATGAAATGAATGAGGGCTACTAGCGTGACTAGTAGCCCTCATGCTTTATTCTTTAAGCCGCAGTGGGCTCAAGCACCGATCTAAACAGACGGTTCACTCGATCAAACCGATTCAGCTTCCCACTTTGCTGCATTCGCACTGATCCGTGCGTGACGACATAGGTGAACGCATTATATAAGTCCCAAACAGTCTCAGCATTATTGAAACGATGAATGTTTTTCTCGACGAATCGTTTTGGAAAGAGCTGAAGTTTGATTCCTGTTTGGACCAACTCTTCCCGTTGGTACCTGTCCAAATCCTGTTCTCCCCATTGTTGTAATTTTCCTTCTGTCTTTTGAAGTGCTCTCATAATGACTTCTGGCTTGGGCAGCTGGCGATCCCAACTCTCGGCCAGGTGTGCATAGCGAAGATGGAAAAATTCATCGAACATAGTCATGCCATTCAAGCAGCGAAGCACTAGGCCCCCCAATTCAAATTCAAGGCTTGTGGATCTGTTGTAACTGTTAATGACATTGATCTGAAGCGCGATGACATCTCCTACTGACCTAGGTGTTCCATCATAGTTGTTGTGACCTGTAGGGACTTTGATGCTCACATCTTTGAATGTATGAGTGGCTACAAGGCGAGCTCCTTCCTTCTCAAGGCTATAGGAAACCTCAGATTTTCCTAACTCCCTGACAAAAGGCTGAACTGCGTTCATCACTTCTTTATGAGTGTAAAGCGAATATCGGTCACTGACTACAGACATAGGACGGTCTAGATCATCCCGGACCACTGCACGAGCTCGTGGGACCTGAACTCCGCTTCTGGTAAAAATAGGTTGTAAAGAAACTGGAAAATCGAATGATTGGTCTTTCATACGGGTGTTATCTCTTCTAAGAATTTGTTGATTAGTTTTACTTCTACTTTTCGGCAGGCACGCTTAATTGCAGTCGATAAAGTTTTTCCTTCCCCACTCCATCCATGGCAGTATTGCCGGATGTTCATATAGATATCACAATGCCAACTCCCCATTATCGAGTCATTGTAATCGAACCGAACACACAGAAGTCTTTTGTATTTGTTTAAGAGCAATGTTAGTTCTTCCATAGCTCTTAAGTCAGATTGTAAGCGGCGCTTCAAACTTTTCTCCCTTCTCATTAATACAAGTGAGCTTTACGCCGCGGAGAACTTCGTTGGCTTGCACTGGCCACGACTCGAAGTGATACTCGATTGAGACGGGTATACCGAACCGGGCTAAATGTGCATTACGATAAGCCTGATAAGCGAACTGAATCCTCTCCCAAAATCCCCATTCTTTTTTGAGTTTGTTCATCTAACCCTTTATTCCTTTCATCTTGATAAGCTTCTATCGCCATTTCTTCTAAGCCAGAGATATCGAATAGATCTTCGATACCGATTAGTTGGATTCTTGTTTTGATTCCCTTTTCTATTGCAAACGCCATTTGTAAATAAGCCATGGGCGGACTTTCTTGAATCATGAAGACAAACTCCGCCTCCTTTTCTTGAACGCGGTAAGCACGCCCATCGCTGCTCCTTGTGAGCGCGGCGTACCTGTCATAAACGGTAACGTGGTGATTCATATAGTGCCTTTTTATAAGCCACCGGACGTGCCACTGTTTGTGGCACGTCCGGTGGCTTATAATTGTAATTATGGTTGGATTAAGGACAGGCCTTCACCCAACATATTTTTAAGTACATTGATTACTTTTCTAGTATCTGGAGTCTCATAGATTTAGCCAACGTTTAGTGTTTTGCGCACACTACCCACTATTGTGCGCCCATCCATGCTCTTAGCCTTTTTCACTCTGCCGATGAGCATACGAATTGTTTTGGCGTCATCATCAGAGATGAAGATACTGAGAGTTTCACGTAACTCCTCTACTTCGTCTACAACGCCATCTAATCGATCAGCTAACTTACCAAATTGAGAAGAGCTATTAATATTAGCATCATCTATTCGATCAGCTAATTTTGAGAAAATCTTCTGGTTTTCAATAAATTGTTCTCGGCTCTCCGCTCTAAACTCGCTAAACTCCTTAAAGAAGTTATTTTGGTTCACCCCATTCTGATCAAGATGCTGCACAATTAGATCAGTTGCCCACTGCCTGAAAATAACTGCTTTCTTGGAACGGATGAACATACCTAGCTTGATGACTCCCTCACGGTAGAGAACAACTTTTTCTTGTGGACCGCCAAGGGTGTGACAAATTGTCCTACCCCTTTCTATGCCATTTCTAAGTTCATCTACATGTCTAGTAAGATGTTTTATGATAGCGCTGGTATCTACTCCATATCCTTGTGCCACCTCTTCTATAGTCATCGCCCACTTACGCTCATCATTCATTGGGATTACATTGAGTTCTAGTTCATTATACTTTACTTGTATTTGTTTACTTTCTTTGTTGTATTAATATACTGTCGTTTAGAACTGATAACTTATGATATTAAGTTCTCCTGTGTTTTCTGGGAAGGTACCCTAGCCCATAGAGTTTGGTATTGACTCCAATTACTATCCAAGGACCTGGGATAACTCCACAGTCCATCGTGAGTTTGAAGTCGTGCTGATTGGTAGTTTTGCGTGTACTGATTTGGAAAGGAGCTGGATGCATTGTTTTGTGAACAATGCGTTTCGTAGGTATATTTTTATCAATCATGGAAAGATCCTCCATGATTCTCATACCCGATTATTTGCGGTTTTTGCTTTTTAGTCCTGTAAGAGCAGTAGGCACAATTTCTTTGAGTTGGTACCGATGGATCCAATTCCGGAGAGTACGAATAGAGATGCCCATTCGCTTAGCTGCCTCTGTTCGGTTCCCTTGAGTGAAACGAAGAGTATGAAGAGTCCACTGAGCTAGCAGCTCGTCAACAGTTAAAGTGGTATCTAAGCGTATGTACTCTCTCAACTCTTAATCCTCCAGGATCCTAAGCTCAGTCGCGCCGTTATGCCCATGGATCATTTCTACATCAGCGACACTTGAAAAAATTGCGATACTACTGACGAGAGAATTCCAGCACATAGCGCAGTGGCCGTTATTGAAAATGACCCCTGAGGCAACAACCCCAGTCCCTGAGTTGCCCGAGATATCCTCATTGCGATAAAGGATAAAGCGACGAAGTTTTGGCATTAGATTTTCAGGATCAGAAAGATTATTTGGAATCTTACCTTTACTTTTTGTCATCGACTTACCTTATTGGGTAAAAAATACCTAGTCAAGCGTAACTACTGAGATGTGGTGTGGCACATAGTCACACCACATCTCAGTAGTTTATATATTTTGGAAACTCTCCCAAATGTACGAAGGTACAAGTGCCCGAAACTTTAAGAGAAGTCTCTGGAGGTTTCCATCGAAGACATAGGTCACTGCCCAGTCTTCTTTAGATCGCACACCGCGTCCAATTTGTTGAATAAAATCCGCAACCATTTGCCTTGTTTCCCAAAGAGGATCCGTCTTCCCTTTCTTGAGGACGAGTGGGTCGTTTGGATTCTTATAGGCTGCTTTCCAGACTATCTGGACACGGCATAGATCATCCTTGAGATCGATTCCTTCCTTATAAGCTGGGCCTATAAGAAGAGTGGGCTCGGTACTCTGAAGATGTTTTTGAAGTGCGCTAGGATCTCCTTTACGACCAAAGATAAGGTTGGGGTCGTCTTTCATTTCTTGTTCGATTATTTCTGTAAGAGCGTAACTGGGTGTATGAACCAATCCTTTCTGTTTACTAAGTTCTGGATGCCTTCTGATCTTTCTAAGCAACTCACAACCTTGTGGAACTAACTTACTAATATTCGTGCTATTGAGGTTCCCAATGGGAGTGAAGAAGACTCGACGATTTTTGGCCGGGAAGGTGGATGGAACATCAATGAACTTGTAATTTTCAAGTCCCATCGATTTAGCCCAGCTTTCGACACCAATAATCGTCGCACTCATGAATACGGTTTTGTTTCCTCGTACAAAGCGCTCCACTAAACTTTGTAGATGAACGGGTTTAGTGACTAGAGAAGGTTCCCATTTTTTTGTCTTCTTACCTTCACGCATCTCTAAATAAGCCACATAAGAATCAGTATCCTCATTTAGTCCACGAAATAACTCATCAATATTGCCTTTAAACTTTAAGATCGGATTGAGGTTAAGACTTAAGAGCAATGAGTCTTCTGCTTTAATGAATAACTCCTCTAACGTCTCACACTCATAGATCTTCTGCATATCCGCTAGTTTTTCAACACATACAGCTGAGCAGTCCCTAAGATAAGAAAGTATTTCTTCTTGGCCACCTTTTTCTGGCATTTTTGGAAGAAGCTTAGCGTGCTTCCCCATTTGCCGTCTGATCTCACTTTCAGTTTGAACAATACTGAAGTGATCGCGAACGATATCCTCCATTTTATGAGCTTCGTCGATGATATGCAAATCTCTGATACCGAAGAATATTGGAGCGAACTGCGCCCAAGAAAGCTGCCCTGCAAAAGACAGGACAGCAATTTTGGAGGCTTGTGCTTCAAGTTTGGCTTCGATGTACGGGCAGTTCTTATTCTCCATGCACGTTCTGATCTGCTTTCGGGAAGTCTCAAATTGGCAGGAGGCTTCCGAGACAGGAAGAACCCCCCTTCCTTCAATGGTGCAGTAATAATTAGATTTCCCCTTGAGAACTTTCACTCCTCCTGTTGGAATCAACTCTTTTGCATATTGGTCTTGAAGTTGTTTGGTAGGCACTCCAACGAGAGTAGACCCATAAGGCTCAGCCAAAAACCGACTGATCAAGGTTTTCCCTGTTCCCGTTGGAGCTTGGATAACAACTGAGTCTACTCCTTCATCGAATGCCTTAAGAGTCAGTTTGATTGATTGCTCTTGATTATCTCGAAGTGGTGGTGTGTTTTCAATACTCATACTGCAAGACTCCGCCTCTCCTCAGGTGGATAGCTGCAATTAAACTCTGCACCTAAGCCTCCAGGAAGGTAGGAGTCATCTCCCGCACCAAACTGAGGGAGCAAGACATCCAATGCGCGGTCTACACATTCTTTAGCTGTGTAATCATTTACCCCTGCGATGAGATAGGCATCCTCGATGTTGGCTGCCATAGCAGCCGAAGCATCACTAATATGATTCAAATCATATTTAAGATAACGTTTTACTTTCATTTTTTACTCCTGCTGTATTTTTGTTTCTATTTTGTTTTTTCCCGTCGCGACTACATGTATGCGATTGACGAGAGTGCTGGGGTCATTTTTTAGAAGATTGAGAAGAGTTCCGCTCCAATTGACTTCGGTGATATCGCAGTCTGTAAATTGAGCATGTCTGAAGATTGATTTGCGAAAGCTGACGTGTCTAAAAACGCACTCCTCCATTCTGGAATGGCTGAAGACCCCTCCACTAAAATCGCACCCTAAAAACTCTGCCTTTCTAAAACATTCTCCTCCTACATGAAAGCGAGTTCCTTTCGTCTCATCGATTAACCATTTGTAATGCTCATCCATAATAAATCTGAGAGCATGACGATAAAGCCAACTTTTTATTCTACTTATCAGACAGCTACCTCTGCTTTGATGGCTGGATAGGGGTCATATCCATGCAGTTTAATATGGTGTAATTCGAAAGAATCGATCCCTGTTACTCCATTATCTAGTTCGAGAACTGGCAAATCCCTTGGTGTGCGGGAGAGCTGTTCTTGAACTTGATCCACGTGATTGTGATACAAATGCAAATCTCCAAAACTGTGAACAAAGTCTCCCACTTTAAGTCCAGTAACATGAGCCAACATATGTGTGAGAAGTGCGTAACTTGCAATATTGAAAGGTACGCCCAAAAACACATCTGCTGACCTTTGGTACATATGAAGAGAGAGTTTACCATTAGCTACATTGCATTGAAAGAATGCATGGCACCAAGGCAACCTAACCTTTTCTACATCGTCTGGATTCCAGGCCGCGACCATCATTCGTCTGGAGTCAGGTTTTGTTTTGATCTCGTGGATCAATCCGGCTATTTGGTCAATGCCATGTATACGACCTCTGGCATAATTTCTTCCGAAATTGCGCCATTGCGCTCCATACACTGGGCCGAGGTCTCCATCTTTGTCGCACCATTCATCCCAAATATGAACTCCTTTTTCTTGAAGAGATTTAACGTTTGTTTCACCTCGCAAGAACCAAAGAAGTTCTTCTACAACTCCTTTCCAAAATACTTTTTTGGTGGTGAGAAGTGGAAAACCTTCTTGCAGGTTAATACGATATTGATATCCGAATACTGAGGTTGTACCCACTCCTGTTCGGTCTGATTTCTTAACTCCATTTTCAAGGATATGATTGAGCATTTCATGATACTGTTTCATTCTTCTTCTCCATGTGCTTCAAAGATGCATCCAGCCCATTTGCTCCAGTAGACACATTTCTTAGGGATACAGATTTTATCGGGTGGGCAACTTGGAGGAGGCATAGGACAAGGGGATACAGTTGGGCATGATACAGCTTCGGTGAGACACTTTTTATCTTCGTCATGACCACAACTGACCGCAAGAACTGAGAGTGCGATTAAAATTAATGTTAGTTTCATAGTGATTTTACCTTTTCATGAATACGTTCGATTGTTCTTTCTGCATTTTCAAGTAACGCCATTAAGCGGGCCTCTCTTTCAGAACCCATGCCATTGAGGCGAGCTTGTTCCAGCGACTCCTTTTCTGCTTGTTCACAGCGGTCAGCAAGTTTTACCACCAGACACTCTAAATATTTTAAGGACTCATTCATATGTAGCATTTTCTTTGCGTCTTGTACGACCCACTCCCCATATCCTTCAGTGTCTGCTGCCAACGCTTCAAAATATCTTTGTTCCTTCTCATCGAGTGGACTACACAGGACAAAATTCTCAGCATCGTAATACGGAATCATTTTTTACTCTTTTTCTTTTTTTCTTTAGCAGACAAAATAATCACGTCATCCACCATAACTGTACCAAAATCAGCATTTTCAAAATCTTCTGGTTCTACTTTAGTTTGATCTACTTGCTCCATTGCATCTTCTTCATCATAAGCCATTACATCACGGTAGGCGATTGCTGAAATATCAAAGAAAACCCTATATTCTTTTGGTTCGGTTATTTTTGTTTTTGATCCGGACATTTGATTTTATACCTTTCTAGCATTTCTCTGAGCGTTAGTTCTTCTACTTCGACATGGTTATAGGGCGGAGTAGTGGACCTCCATTTACCACACTCGCATTTTTCCCACGGACTTGGATCACCTACATGGCGAATTTTTGGATATATTTTTGGATGGAATATTTTTCCTCGGATGATGCCCATAATACTAAAGGTCTAACCAACTAGTAACTATGTTCATTCCAAGTAAAGCGGCGAGGAGAATAGAGAAGATGATGGTAAGTAAGAATAACAACTCGAGAAAGATTTTCATTTGTTGTCTCTTAAAGAAGTGCGGCCCTCCTCCCGGTTCTGGGTCGAGAGAAGGGCCGCGATTTTTAGGACTGTAGAACAGGTGTATCTGTTTGCAAGGGTGGGTTTTCTTGCTCTAGCTTATCAAATTGCTTAGCGACATACCGGCTGAGATGGTAGCTCAGGAATTGGGAAGCCTGCAAGTTGCCCGCGCAACGAAGATTAATATTTCCATCAGGCAGTAATTCCGCAAATACAAAAGTTTTATCAACGATTGGGTTAGTGGGTGTCTCTGTTTCAGTAGCTGCTGCCTCTGGGTGTTTTAAATTATTTTCCATTTTTATCTCCTTATAGGGTTAATTTGATATAAAACGAGTGCGTAAGATTTCTCTCAGGCACTCGTTTTAAATACAAGATCTGCTTAGAAACTAATGACTTGTTTAACTTGGCTCTGAAGCTCTCGAGCACCGGCGAAAACCTTCACAACTTGGCCCCCATTTTGAAGAAGAGTATTGATAAACTTCTTGAGCTCAGAGCGAGTCGTGATTGTACTCCAGTGCGTTTCACCTTCGGTATTTCTGGTAATAACTACATGAACACGAGTCGTAGTTTTCTTGCCCGTGGTCGTTTCTCCAAGATGTCCTGTTCCATTGGTGTGTACTGTTTCAGTATGCATAATAAATCTCCTTGTTTTAACTAGGCAGAATTTGCCTTTTCATTATGACTATCCGAACTTGGATTTGAGATCAACTGAATTTTGTTTCCTCCTTTAGGGGGGTCTATACCTAGGACTTCTAGTTTTAAAATCCAACAACGAACGAACTTTCCTTCCGGTGTTCTGGATTGTCGTGCTTTATTAGAATCAGAGTTATCGACCAGAACTCCAGCAGGAATATAACCTTCCGTAAGGAGTTGGTGACCGATACTTTTTGCAGGTTGGAGTTTGAGACTGCTTTTTCTGAGTTCCGCGTCAACCGCTCTATGAGAGTTCCCCATGATAAGGTAGACGCGGTCAGGTTCTGAATCCTTATAAAATCCCAACATTTCAGAGCTATCCCGCGGGACACCGATCTGTCCCGGGCAGTTAGCAATGTGGTAATGTGCTGGATTCTGGAGCAGTTCTCGGAGGGTATCTAAATAGACAGCTACACCCTTTTGTGACCTCACCAGACTGAAGATCTCAGTTCTAATAATTTCTAAGTTCTTCTTGTGCTGATGGCACAAATCTTCCATGCGTTGAACATCAACGACCCCCTTTGCATAAAGCATTTCCATAGCCAATTGGAAAGCAGTCATATTCATGGCTAAATTTTCAGCGACTCGAAGTGATCCATCTAATTCTTCTTCCCCATTTTTGATAATCTGGAAGCCTTGCACATGTTCTTTATAGATTTGTGCAATAGCTTCCCCCCTCAGATTGAAGACGTACTGAATAAAATGCGGGGTAAAACCGCAGTATTCTGTGCGCCTTGCGTTGACCCGTTCCCCATGAACTCGGTTGATCCCTTTATGAATTGAGATAGGAATCATCCGAGTTACCGCGCTGTCCTCTTGAGTAGGAACATCTTGTCCCGTAAAGAGAACCAGGCCGCGGGCTTTGACTACTCTCTCGCGGAGGGAGCCATCGCGTTTCAGCTTTGGACTACCACTTCGATCGTAGACCTGTTGAATGAGTTCAAGCGTACTCTTGGCGCCCCAAGCCTCGAGGGTTGCTTTGAAATCATCAATCAGGAGTAGCGAGTGCCGGAACTGCATAGCCAATTCAATTTTTCCACCCCCCGATGCGCTGGTGCGGGTAAAGTCTTTGAACGGACCAAAGAAGCATTGAGCAATTTCTCCTACGAATGTTTTACCATTTCCTTGGTTCCCGCTGATGAAAAGAATCGGACTTTTCTTAAGAGGGAGTTGTGGAAGGATGGCAGCGCACATCGCATGAGCAAAAGATGTCATAGTAGCAATGGAATTATTACATACGAAATAATCATTGATAATATGAAGGGCCAAGTCTTTGAATTGTTCTTCTCCAATGACTTTAAAATCCAGATCTTTCGTCGAATCACTGTCAAATTCAATCTCGAACTCTTCATTGGGTCCGATTGAATCTTTAGTCACGATCACACCTGGCATCATGTAGCAACGTTGACGATTAATAATGAATTGGCCTACCTCTTCCGCCTTCTTACGATAAATCTTTGTAGGAAGGCTGAATTGTTCTACACAGGTACGGATATAATCGTAGTCTGCGCGTTTATAGATGATCTCTCCTCCTGTATGTTGTCTTAGGATTGAAAAGAAACTCTCTGGACCTCTTTGCCATTCTGCAATTGCGACTCCGAATGGGTAGGTGAGTCCATTGACTTGAATCTCTCCTTTTACTTTTTCGTGCTTCATGGTTACTTCTCTGCGTGTCTCGGTTTCATCAATACCGTGGTATTTAATGACTTCTTCTTTGAGAAACACAACGAAGTTAGTGAGATCCTTTTCGTGTTCGTTTCCTTTCGCATCACTATAATGTCTGACATACCTACCATCTTCGATAAAGAAGCTTTCATTGGCATGTTGAAAAGATAGAGGAGCTTGCTTCCTTTTGGCAGCGAGCTCTTCATTTTTCAACTCTTTGACCACTTCTTTTTCTATCTTTTTCAGCTCCTTTGCTGAAGTAAGATTATGAGCTTTGACCTGATCTTGAATCCGTTGATAGTCGCTTGCGCTTAAACGCTTTGCGCTTCTGAGGATGTCTTGAACCTGCTCTTCGATATTGGTTGGTTTTGGGTTTTGAGAGTGTAGACGACTGACCCGTTCTGTGATTTGTTCGTAGGTCAGCTGTTCCTTTGCTGTAGCGAACCGAATCGGACTTGGGTCTTGCCATTCCGATTCAGGTAGCCCTTCTGGGTTAACGAGCTCCATCCCATTGATTCTTTCTCTGGGTGGACTTTTCTTTAGGCAGTGATCATTGGGTTTTCCTTCTGTTGAAGCCAGTGCAGGGTGAATACCCATTCGGCAAAGACCACGTTCTTGCATCCACCCGCAGGTAACAGGAAGGTATCCCTGATCCTCTGCGTGTTTGATGTAGTATTCGGTCTTATCCGAGTTCCATCGCTCCTTAACCATGTCGATCCCGTTAGTGGTTGACATGGCAAGAAGCATGGAGGCTAAACGAGCATTATGGGGAGTCCCATTTTTATTGGCAGTCTTATCAAACTTGTAACTTCCGTCTTCATCTTTCTCCCAGAATTGTTTTAGAGCTGGGCAGTGATTGATGACTTGTTGGAAGTCTCCTCGCTTATAAGGCTTATAATCAGAACTTACTTCTCCGTTAGGTCCCACTTTTTTGGTGTGCTCTTTCGCACTTCGAGAAACAGGAGCCATACGAATTTCGATCTGATGCTCTTTAATCACTTCCTCGAGCTGAGTTTTACTCACCTCTCGACAGTTTTTAAAGAACTCCCACTGCTCATCAGTTGTTGGGTAAGGCTCACGATTATCGTTTACCCAACAATTAAACCCTTCTTTCATCTTGGGTTGTATCATTGGAATCTTAATTCCATTTCCTATTTTTGCTGCATCGAATGCAGCCTGTTTAGGAAAAACTTCTGGAATTGAGATGGTGGGGTTCTCGATACTTCTACTTAAAATCCCTACCTCTTTGAAGATATGCCTGACCATACTCGTAAAGAAATGGGCAGGCACGACTTCAGAAAAGAACCAATAAAGGTGATAACCCTTTTTACTTGATCGAGCGATATAAGAAGGAAGGCCTAGCTTTTGGGAGCTGTAATTCTTTACAAGTAACGCGTCTTCAAACGGGTCACCCACATCGAAATCACAGGCCCCAAACTTAATACCCCCTTCTTGGAGCATATGAAGAATCAGGTCTTTTTCGCCAGAGATGTGCTTCCAGATCCAAGCATCAGAGAGATGGCTGGGTTTCCGATTTGCACAAGTCTTGCACCCCCCTTTATGCTGAACAATTTGGCACAGCTGCGGATTGCCATAATTGTCACATTGAGTGGTGAAGGTTGATATTTCTTTGGCTTGAGGAGTTCCTGTTTCTGGATCTATTTCTTGAGTTGTATACGAGTACTTCACGGTGAAAATGTCTTCTCTTGCGCCGAATCGACGGCGAAAAAGGTCCACCTTTTGTTTCCACAGTTCTTGTGACATCCGAGTCTCCTAAGTTGGAAATTTAACGCGAAATACTAATCAACCGGGTTTGCTCCATTTTCAAAAGGTGTGATCTCACATGAAAACACCTGGCATTTTCTGTGCTCCTCGGTTCTGACTAGCCACTTATCTCCGATATGAACTTCATCCTCTCCCGGGTCGAGCGGACAGAGGATCGTTGCTTTGAGTTCAAGTGCTTTAATCCAAACCTCATCTCCTGATTGGTATTTCATCTTCGTCCTTTTATTTGTGTTCTAATACGGCTGATGATTTGTTGTGCTAGTTCTTGTGGTGAGTCCTTGAATAGCTTGGTTCTGTTTTGTGCTTTGTCGCGCATCACATCTAGTAACACCTCATCGATCGTCTCTCCATCATCTGCGAAACGAGCCAGAGAGTGAAGAATAAAGATCGGTGAGTGTTGTCCGATGCGTTCAATACGCTTGGCGGTCTGATAATAATGTTCGAAATTATAACTCATGGAAAGAAATATCATATAACTTGCTGCGGTAAGTGTAATACCATGAGCTGCGGCTGCTGGATGAAGTATAATGACCTGCGTTAATGGATCTGACTGAAAACGGTAAATAGCTTCTGTTCTATCTTTTTCTGAAACATCTCCATAGATTGCACAGGCTCCACGATCCTTATACCTGGAAAGTAGCTGTCTGATCTCTTCTCTGAATTGGCAGACAAGAACGATTTTCTTTCCACCTAACTCATCGATGAGGTCATCTAGATCAGTGTACTTAGGATTGGTTGTGAGAGCTACGAGCTCTCCCTCCCGATTACTCAAAAACCCACTGGTGATCTGTCTAAGACGCAATAATTTGGACAGCGTATTAACTGCCTCAGATTCCACAGATTTACCTGTAGGTTGATCCTCAAGTGTGGCAATCAAACTGGTAGCCATTTGTACATAGGCCTCCTCTTGCTCTGGGAGCATATACACAGTTCGGAGCATATCTGTGCGGGGAGGAAGATCTAAACAATCCCGTTGTTCAAGGAAAATCCCGTTGCTTCTGACTCGCTCCAAGAGTTTCTTATCCTCCTCATTTTTTGTTTTGAGCATGTACTTAACGATGGTTTTATTACCCGCGGGGGTATGAGCTGTGTAGACAGGGATCTCATCAAAGTACTCTGTCATGAAATCTCGGTAACTGGGCTCAAGTGTTAAACCCCGATCCAAGAAATAGAACTGATGCCAGAGGTCTTCGAATCCATTTGGATTAGGAGTTCCCGTTAAGATAGTCCTCCTTTTACAATTCCAACTGATCGCAGTGTGAGCTTGAGAGACTTGTGATTTATAGGATTTTATTTTGGTACTCTCGTCTACAATGATCCATTCAAAGTCATGCTGTTTTAAGATATCTTCATAGAACTTCACTCCATCATGATTAATGAGAAACACATCAACATCTGTTCTTGCGAGTTGCTCACGAAGATAGTTTTCTCGCGTCATTTCCTTCGTGGCAACTCTTCCTGACACTTCACCAAACGGATGCTCACTTCCGTCTAGTGTGATACTTACTTTCCAGCTTGCTTGGTATTTAGTCCAATCTGACTTAGGCCCGTCGAGAGCATTGATTATCTCCTTCAACTGTTTTGTGTGCTTATTCTGAAAGCGCACTCCCTTTTTAGTTTTTACTGCTACAGAGTCAGATGGCTTTTCACCAAATGATCCCAAGTTCACGCGCTCTTCCCCCAGACTGATTTTATTTCCTTTTGGGGTCCAGAGGACGGACCAGCGAAGATCCGTGAACTTATTAAGATCATCTCCCCAGCTTGCGCGAAGAATGGAAAGAGGTGCGCTTACGAGCACCTTTCCACGACGAACTACTCCTTGTTTCATGAGGATTTCTATTGCTCTTCCAGTAGAGCCCGTTTTTCCAGTTCCACAATCGGCGAATATAGCGGGATAGGAGTGATTGAGAAGAGTACCGATGATTTTTGTTTGGTGCGCATAAGGAACGAATTTTCCATTGGACTCAACGGGATACCTCTCTTTATTAAGAACTTGCTGAAGGTTTGCTTTCGCATGTTTGTAGTGGTTCAACTTCTCTGAGAGTTTGTCTAAATGTTCCCTCCCGCGGATAACAATCGGCTTACGCTCACCATCAAAGAACCTCAGAATCCGCTGCATGTTATGAGTACTCAGAGCCATCTCATAAGTACCTGGCGTTATTTCTTTTACCTTTCCAGTGATGCGCTTAGCAGTGAGCCAATCTGCGGCGTTAGGCAAGTGTAGGATCAGTGACTTGAATGTCACCTCGAGTGTATTAGGTTGCATATATTTCCTTTTATAATTTATTAAATTATTAATTTAAATGGCGCTGAAGTTACCAGGACTCCGGATGTTTTCCGCAGGGGTAATGGAGCGCTGATCTGTGAGAGCGGGTACGTTAGGACCAAAGCGTTGATCTGTAAGTCGGGTAGGGTGATAGGGGCAACTCTTATAAGTACAGGTCGAGCAAGTCTTTCCACTCGCCTCTCCGCGGATTCTGATGTCGTCGTTATTCATCCGACAGTGATTACAGAACTGCTCTACGCGCTCCCGTCCTGTGTGATAGGTTTTCACTAGAATTGCGCAGTATGATTTAGGGAATTTTCCGTGACATCCTTCGCACTCCAATAAATTAGGCTGCTCACGAACTTCCACTCGGTTGTGCGCAACACTTTTTCCTTGATAGATCCACCCCATGTACTCAACTAGTTTAGTGTGCTCCAGACGGTGAGTATCCATTCCGAAATATCCTTCTGGGTAGTATTGCTTTTCATAAGTAGCAGGAGTAACTTCTGCACCCAATATTTTTAGCATCGTTGTTTTCCCCTCAGCAGTATTGAGAAGGTAGTCAATGAAAGCTCTATGGATGATCGCGTAATCAGGGGCATTAATTTGGACGCCTGCCTGAATACAGACTTGATTGACATGCCTCACACAAGGCTCACTGGCTTTAGGTAGTGTTTTCTCCAATTGTTGACGTTGGTAAAGACTCATTCTTATTCTCCTGGTTATTTTTATTTTGCTCGTCGAGACTGATGATGATGTTTGGGACATGGCGACCGCCTGCATCGAGATAGTCCAAATACTTCTGTGCAATATCTCCAACACGTACAGCTAACTCCGCCATAAATCTTATATCGTCTATTTGGGCTTTTTGGGCAGGAAAGGTTTCAACAATCAAAAGAGCATCATTAAGCATTGACGCAGCTTTATCTTTAGGAATGTTAATTAGTTTATCGAGTTGTGTGCGGCTATCCCCATATTTATGATGCTGCTCTACCATTGTATAGGGGTACTCGTAGGGCTCCACTTCTTTAGTGCCTAGAACGAGCTGACAAGTAGGACAGCGTGTATTGAGAGATTTGCTTGTGATCCCTTCACCACAGCGCGGACAGGAGTAAACGTATTCTATTTTTGCAGCCATAATAAATCTCCGGTGGGAACTTCTTGCCGTATCATCCTCTGTCGGGTAAGGTTGAGTCAACAGGAGATCTATTAATATGCAAGGACAGGGCTTTCAAGCAAAAGGTAGTTTCGGTATTCCAGAAAAAGCTCTGGAGGATTTGGAAAAGTCTAAACAAAAACAAGCTACAGAAGAACCAGCTAAAGAGTCTCAAGCCGAGCCTCCTGTTGCAGCTCCTCCTACTACTAAGGAATCTCAGGCTGAGGCAGACTTAACTGAAGAGTTTCTTAGATTAAAAGCCAAATATGAAAAAGAGCTTGGAGCTGAGATTACAGAAGAGGACATCAGAGATTGTATCTTTAAAGGTAGAACGACCAAAGAAGTAACTCTTGTTGCGGGTAAGATCAAATTAAAAGGAGAATTCCGCACTGTCCTTACTTCTGAGATTCAGGAGATTGACACAAAGCTCGCGTCCTTTTTAAAGAATCCTCTTTACACAGAAGAAGGAGTAAATAATGAGAGGGCTATCCTGTATCTCACTTATGGTTGGATGACAGCAAATGGCAGGTCTTTAGGGAATACCCCAGACGAGCGACGGACCACAATCAATAATATGAATATGGCTACTGTACAGCAGGCATCGACTGCATGGATCCTGTTCAATCATTTGATCAACTTCGCGATGAGTGAGGATAAGTTCTTAAAAAAATCTTAAGCTCTTCCCGGACCCAGAATATGGCGGAGCTCCGCCTTTGTGGTCTAGATTTTAATCAGATCACCCCTCTGGAGAAGAGCTTTCTTCTTGAACACGTCGACCGGCAGAATAGAATACAATTTTACACCACTTTATTAACGGTTACGGCAATTCAAGAAGCTGCCATAGTCATGCGTCAAGGAGGGGACTTCAAGAACTCACGAAACCTGTTTAAAGAGTACAAAGGACTCCTTTTCCCTGAGCTTGGTGCAAGTGAGATAGATGCAGCGGAGCGTACTAAGAAGTTACTAGAACGTGAGTTTAAGCGCGGCCCGATGAAATTTAAGACGATGGGGTACGGGAAACGCAAGAAAAAGAAACGCGGGTCATGATATATTGAGTAGGTATGGATGAGCAGCTAAATTATCGAGTTAATGTCGACGACTCCGAATTCCAAGCCAAACTAACCCAAATGCGGACTTCCATGGATATGACCATGGGCGGCGGAGGTATGGGGGGCGGTTTTGGTGGTGGAGGTATGGGCGGTGGGTTTGGGGGGGGGGCAAGGCCGCTTCCTCACGAACATGGCCATGATGCAAGCCCCATCAGGAGGAGGCGACTTCTCTCAGATACAACCTATTTCTTATACGCCCCCCGCCATGGCGATGCAGCCTCATATGGGCATGATTGCGGTCCAGCAGAACTTTTCACAGTCTGCAATGGGTGCCTTGGGTTTTGGCGTTCCTGGGAGCATGTTTGCCCCGCGTGGAGGAGTCCCGAACCAGATCAGCTCATATGAATATCGAGCTCTCTCCGCTAGAAATTTTGCAGATCGAATAGGAGATGCAACTGCCACTACTGCAACAACTGCTTTGAGTTTCGGAGCCTCAATGGGAGGCGGCGCAATTGGTGGAATAATAGGTGGAGCAGTGGGAGGACCTGTAGGTGCGCTGGTAGGAAGCGTCCTGGGCGGAATGGCTACCGATGCCGTGATAAAACCTATGGTGGATATGGTTGTAGATAACCGCCAGGTCCAGGCTGAACTAGCCAATAAATCCTTTCGTTTTATCACGGGTGGGAAAGACATAGACCCAATCACTGGCCGTGGATTGAGTAGAGATGCCAGAAATGAGTTCGCTAAAAGCGTTCAACGAATGGCTAATACTGATCCTAGATATGCCATGTCAGAATACAAGGAGATCCTGGGCACAGCCATTGATACAGGAATGCTCGAAGGCAGCAAAGATGCCGAAGATGCCGCTAAAAAATTATCTAATTTAGTTAAGACAGTAAAAACTGTTTCAACTACTCTTCACACCTCATTAAAAGAAGCCACCCAAATGGCTAAGGATATGCAGGATATAGGGATTGATGCCACAACGGATCCCACAAGAGCACAACAGTTTGCCTTGAAAAGCGAAGTACTTGGAAGAGTAGCAGGACGTACAGGCCAAGAAATGATGGCGATTGGACGAGAGGGCGCGGAGCTTTTCAGAGGTACCGGTGTAAGCATGGAACTCGGCGCCATGAGTGTTGAAAGAAATCTCGCTATGATTAGAACCCAGCGCGAGCAAGGTCTAATTAGTTTAGAGACGATTCAACAGGCGGGTGGAGAAGTAGCTTTTGCAAAGCAACAAGCAGGTCGTAGTCTTTCATTCATGCAAAGCCGTGAAGGTGTTGTGGCGATGATGGCTAATTACGATCTTACGACAGGTAGGATGAAAGCAGGCGCGCTTCAAAACATGCAAGGTCAAGATCTTCAACAGATGGTAACTGCGGCGTCCAGACTCACTCCTACACAGGCATTAGAATTTGAAGCAGATCAAGAAGAACTAATTAGTAAGATGTCTCCAGAAGAGCTCAGACAGTTCGAGATTAGTACAAATCGAGCTAAAGCTAGAGAAGTTATGAAGTATGCACCCGGCATGTCTGAAAAAAAGGCTTATAGGATTGTAACGAAAAAAGCAGGAAAGTCATATTCAGAATTTCAATCAGATTGGGCTGATATTGAAAAACATGATGCGATGGATGAAAAAGCTGCGCAACATACAGATAACGTATCAAAACAAGTGGAGATGGATGCTAAAGAAGATAGAGGATCTTTAAAAAATGTAACGAATGTTGGGGCAAGGTTTGGACAGAAATACCTCTCAGACCCCACTAGTAACGTAGCGACTGCAGTCGCTGGAGGCGTTGAAAACATATCGCTGAAGTTGGGTCGTGGCAAAGATACAGTCATGGGAAATGTGAACGAAACATTAGGTATTGCACCTAAGCAAGAAACCGTTCTCCCAGAATCTCCAGCATCTAAATTAAAATTAGCTCCTGTTGCACCAACAGGTCAAATTTCTACTCCAGAACAGGCTGCTACAGCAGCACAAAATATTGTATTAGAAACCGCTAAAGGGGGTTCTACACCTATTCCTCCAGTAGTGCCGGCTGGGGCAATGGTACCGACTGAAACAAAGTTTGGTCCTAGTGATAAAATAAAAAACGCCGAAGCTAAAATTAAACAAGCAGAAGCTAGGGCTAACTTAGAAGCAACTGGAGGTATGTCTTTTGGGATCCCTAAATGGCTAGCATCTATTCCTGGAGTACTAGCTTCATTCACCGACATGTCGGGTAGACCTCGGCCAACTACGGCTACAAGTGCTATTGCAGGTGCTACTACGAGTGCTCCTTCTGCACAGAAAGTAGCAGAGGACACAAATAAAAAGCCACTGAGCGATAGAGAACGCAGGGAAAAAGAACTTAAAGATACACCTTCTCAATACGCAGCTACTGGCGCATACGACTCCCCTATTCCAGAGGAGATTCATCGTAAATTAGACCTTTTTGGGGCAGAAGAGAAGTCTCGTCTTCCAGGCACTCTGGCTGCTCCTTCTCAAATGGTAGCCCAAACTAATGCATCGCGTAAAGTAGATGACTTTGTTACTAAAGAACAAGAAAAAATTCCTGTACAAACAGCCACACCTGCTCCAGCAGGTACAACTTCTGCAGCCTCCACGGCTCCAGCAGATGCTAGTAAAAAGTTAGAAAATGTTGCCTTAGATACTCAAAAACAGATTGATCTGATGAGTAAACAACTTATGGCAGGATACCAGCAATTGATTGCCCTGCAACGAGAACTCAACAATATTATGCCGACGCGTACCGGATGAAAAATATGGTAGAATGAATCAAACTCGAAACAACGAAAACGATACGTTTAACCGAGGAGGGACCAATGGCTGATGGACCAATCAATGAATCCTTTTTTATACTAGATTCTGCTATCGGCCCTTTGGGTGTGCGCCAAGCAACCATTATTGGATTTGATATTGATGATTATGTTCATTCTATTACTATCGCCCAGGCCATCCAGCTTAATCTTATTAGAAGCATTCAGAATGCGGATACAGGATTAGCTCAAGACAGACCTCCTATGAATATTGAAGGTAATGTGGTGGGAGGATATTGATCTATGGCTAATCAAGCACTTACCTACACACAGAACGCACTCAAGACAAATGCACAGATGTCTTCTAATTCGACTACCGCAGCAGCGCAGACTCCTCCTAAATCACTCATGTTAGCAATAAATGGTTTTACTGGCCCAGGAGGAATAGAGAAGTCGATCCCTTCTATGGTCCAGACTACGGTGTCTCAACAAAAGGGACAACCTGCAACGACACCAGCAGTAAAAGGCCAAGCCGATATTATTCCACTAGACACTTATCGAGCAGGTATTCCAGAAAAACAGGGAAGCCAAACGTTTCTACATACTCGTGTGGTAGGGGAAGAAAACGAAAGTCTTGCTTCAATCAGCATTACAACAAAAAATATTGCCAGTGACATTGCAAAACAAATTAAAGGAAATACTTTCACAGGTACTTTTGAAGGCGACATTGTCAACATGTACAGCCGTTTTTTTCTTGAGAGTGTCGTGGAACAGAAGACTGAAAAATACCAGGTAGTGGAAACCTTCACTGCGTTTTATGTATTTTTCTATGGGCAGCGCCCTTCGTTTTACAGATACAACGGGATTCTTTTAAATGATCCGCTGAACAAGTGGACCAATGATATGACTTTCTTCTATGATAATTTTTTTAGAGGAACTAAGACCGCAGACATTTCTGCACAAGCGGTGATGTCCTATGATGACAAAGTGGTCAGTGGTTTTATTGTTGGAATGAATATGCAAACAAATGCAGCTCTTCCTCATGGCGTACCCTTCTCAATCGATTTCCTTGTAGTGGATCACATTGCAGTGTCTTTTAGCGCAGACATCGGTGCACTGCTTAATAAAAAAGTTGTGGCACTCCTCAACAAGTCAAATGCGATTAAAGCACAACTAGCTTTAATCAACAAAAATGTACCTAGTGCTCAAAGAAAGCTAACGGAAACAATTAGAAATGGAAAGATCATGCCTGCATCTGTAGATCCGGTAGGGGGAGCGGAGTCTCCGTTTATTCCTAATACGGTCAGGTCTAAAACTCTTAATACCCTCAGTAGTATAGCAAATATCGGGTGATTTATTATGGCAAGCTCGTCACGTCAGAAGTGTAGGCTCTTATTAGAAGGAAGAGAAGTCCCATTCATTTCTGCAACTTTAGTTGCAACTCAAGGCTCGCCTATCTCAGCGATGATTGATGTAGTCCCACTGCAAATTATCAAGGATATTAAGCCTCGCACACAAGTTCATATTTTTGTGCGTGATGATTTAGCTTTTGGTAATACAGATTATTATTTGGCTTTTGAAGGAGAAGTTGTAGGACGTTCTTTAGGAAAGAATGCTAGTGGGAATAGATATTATCAATTGCTCGCAACAGACTATAGCCAATATTGGGATGAAACGAAGTCATTTGTATATAACGCGAGTCTTGATGCAGGGAAAGTTGGAACAGACATAGCAGCAGGTATTCCTCCTGCTACTGCTCAGGGGAAATTTCAAGCCGCTGCATTAGTATCAAGTCTCGCTACTGTAAATAATGTCATGATTAATAAACTACTTGATGCTAGCACAGGAGGGGATTTAGTTGCTGGAGTAGTAAAAATCATTCAAGATATGAGTCAACTTACTCTCTATTATTCAGCTGCTTTTGAACGCTTGCGTATCGCGGAGAGAGTCATTCTTAGAAGCAGTGGAAATGTTGCTAATTTCTTAAGAGGTGTAAGTGGACAAGAGTTTTATACAGGATTTATGGGAGCTAACGGCGGCCTCGCATCCTTGCGTACTATCCTGAATGGTATTTTAGGAGTGGTTTATCACGATTTTATTAGTGTCCCCTTTCCTGGATACATAAATGTAGGAAACTCATTTGCTAAAACGATAGGTAATTTTCTATTTGTTCCAGATGGGTATAGTTTACCGCCTCCAAAATGTAATACTATTTTTCCTAATCAAATTCAGGAATTAAAATTTAGTGATGACTTCAGGCATAGTCCTACAAGATTTATGTATCGGTTTGATGTCCCTGTGCAAGTACAGAGTACTGGGCTTCAGACCATGGCAGCTCAGTATTATCCTCCAGATTTAGCAGCCTACATGAAAGGTGAGACTCCGATTGTAGATAAAAGTAATCCTACTAGTTTGAAGGCGTCTACTATTTTTTCCGCGCCTAATGGTAAAAACTACTCTGAAGTTAACTACGGTGATCGTGGGACAGAGGCAGTGGGCAAAGTGGCCATTGGTGTTAAACTTAGAGAAGGGGATTTCCTTACTAATGAGGAAGCTCTCAGAGGAATATTCCCAGAGACTGAAACTTATCCTCCCGCTATTACGAGTTTTATGGAAGCTACCGACGTTCCGACAAGAGAACGCTTTTTTAGTGCGATTGGCAAATATATGTTTTTTAAGAAAAGAACGGCACCTAGACAGGGAACTGCTCAACTTCTTTTTCATCCTTTCTTAGTCCCAGGATTTAGCGCCTTGTTTGTAGACGACAGTGATGCATTACAATCCATGGTAGTTAAACTTCAAGTCGTCACTCATCAGTTGAGTAATGAGGGATGCGCTACCTCAGTTGCATGGGGTTATGGAAGAGATTTCGATGAGGTGGATATCATTACAGGTGGAGCTGGGGATCCTCCTCTTCCTCCTTGGTTTGATCCTAATGTTTTTGGACGAGAAGATGTGAATGGAACTGGTTTTAAAGATGAGACGATCTATCTGAATTCTTTGAAAATGCTTTCTAAAGATGAGATTGAGAAGCGAGATAAAATTAAGACAGCAAGCTTATTTCCTAATCTCAGTGTATTTTACCAAACAGTGCTAGGTGTCGACTCCGTGACTGATTTTGGTACTTCTACTAATGACGTGAAAAAATTAGGACAAAGCAAAATCCTCACGAGCCGCGGCGCGGCAACCTTCTTAAGCAGCCGGTATCGCTCCGTCTCATTAAATCCTGAAGGTAGAGATATCTTTGTTCGGAGTTACATCAAGCGGCCTATTCCTACTATGAAACAAGCCATGGCATTTGTGAGAGCAGAGCCACCTGGTGGGATTATTCCTGATGAGTTTGCATTCTTTAAAGGGGTGGGTATTCCTACTAAGTTAGCTTTCCGATATGATGGAACTGGTTACGCAGACGCGACTGTTTTAAAATTAAGAAGAAAAGTTGTAGATGAGTATGTAAAAGCCCTTCGAGAACGACGAGGTTTCCGTGGATAACAATAGTACTAATAGCAGTAATGAGATGATGGAAGATATCGTTGAGTTTTATAAGGAAGCTGCCATTAGTTCAGAGGATTTATTTAAGCGTAAATCTCAAGAAGCCTCACTTCTTCATGCCTTCAAATCAAATCCTACTTCTCAAACGTTTACTCCTCTTTATCAGTCCTATAAACCCTTAATGATCCGTGCTGCTTCTGTTAATATGATCAATAGTCCAATTCCTAAAAGCGCACACATCGCTTACGCATCACAAAGTTTTCTAGACTCCGTGAGAACTCATGATCCCAAGAAGGGTCCTTTTGCAACGCATATGTATAGTACTGTGCGTGAAAAGGGGAAACGATTAAACTATAAATATCAAAATATAGGATACATCCCCGAAGAGCGAATTACTAAATATGGATTATTTAACAAAACAATTGATCTCATGAAAGAAGAACTTGGACGTGAACCTACGACCCATGAACTCGCGGATGAGATGAAGTGGTCTCCAAAGCAAGTAGAAACATTGCAACGTGAAATCCGAAAAGATTTAATCTTGAATGAGGATCATTCAGAATCAGACCCCTTCACTCGAAGTAATCGGGCTACTCTCATGTTTCATGATTTAAGTTATAACTTGCCAAAAGAGCACGCTCTTGTTCTTGAGCATGCCACAGGATTTAATGGTAGAAAGGCGCTAACCAAGCCAAGTGGCGGTCCAGATATAAAAGCGATCTCATCAGCCACAGGCCTTAACTCTCAAAAAATAAGAAATGCTTTAAGGAATATCACACGAAAAACAAGAGAATACCGTGGAGAGCGCTTCATCGAAGAAGCGATGCCTGAAGAAGCCGGAGAGGAGTAGGCATGGGCTTTTCAGATAGTGTTGGTTTCATCAATGAGTATATTGCAAAAAAATCAGACGATCTGAATAAGACTATTTTCTCTGCGTCTAATCATGCCAAATCGAGCGCACAGGGACAACTCCAAAAACAAACTGAGAAGCGTGTATCAAATCCGGCCATTAGGAGTATCGCGATAAACCCACTTATTAACATGGGGATCGATACTGCAACTCAAGCAGTGACGCAAGTCAGTCAACAACTAGTCGCCTCCGGAGCACAAAAGGTTGAAGCTACTGTTAATAAGGTAGTAGGGATACCTGTCCGCACTACTTTAGACAATGCCATGCAATCTTATTTTACGATCGTAGGTCTAGCATCCACTGCAAGTATAGAAATCATCATGGAAATTGCGAGAACAAATGCTAGACTCATTGTCAAATTTGTTAAACAGAAAGAAGATCTCATCAATAAAATTAGACCAGAAGTGATTGCACTTTACAATGCAGTGGTCATTTTAACGAATGCACCGCCCTACTTTAAAAATTACTTTGCTAAAATCATAACTGCGTATAATAAAATTAATACAGCCAACTCTGGTTTTAAGAGCGTATCAAGTAGACTGACAACAACCCACAAATACAATTCCGTTCAGTATGACACCTCACTTAAACTTCTTGTCGAGGCGCGAGATTTGATTTTACCTGAGAATAGCGCCAACGTGAACGAGATTAGATCGGGTACTTTACTCGAAAATGTTATTTTGCGTAAAAGTAATAAGGATGCTGTGGCAGCAGCATTAACTATTCCTGGCATCAGTACAGAGATAGGAAAACTTTATCTTTTGTATGTAGCAAAGACTTTAGAGATTAATCTTCTGATTACTCTTTTTACAAAAGCTCTTTCTACGTTCATTGAGACTTATAAGCGAAACGACAATCTAGATAAAAGTACGATTGCTCAAATTAAAGCTGGCACTAATCAGCTTGATTCCCTCCTCGCAGATATGCAAGTAGTTCTTTTCCCAACGGATGGTCGTGAGAAAAAATCTCTCTATTCAGGAGAAGTAACTACCTCGGCAACAGGTTGGGGAATGCGACTAACAACCATTATTGAGTGGATGAAAATTCAACCGGGTGCCGCTAGTAAAGAATTAGATGTGACAGGCGAAAGTACTCGACGATATGCGAGAGCAGTCGAACTTTTAAATGCTCAAGGTGATATTTCTATTGGTTTAGCAACCCTCAAAGTATCAGGGTCGAAAGAAGACACCTTATCGACTACTGTCGCAGTAGCGAATATTCTATTTTTTGCGAATACAGTCGTTGTCACTCAAAATAAACCAAAGACTGCTCGAGCACAGGTTTTACATCTAAATAGCTTGCTGGATGCTGCTCATATTCTGGATACGAATATAGTGAACGCACTGACTCCGTTTATCAACACACCCTTTAATCTTCTAAATGGAGCAGACAAAGTTGTTAAACAGCTATCTGTTCTTTCAAAAAATTTAGGAATGGATCGGGCAGCAGACCTTCTCGCTTCTGCTGATATCAAGGGGTTCTACGCAATGAATGCTTCTACTGCCTCTTATGCGGGTGCGGCAGTTTTGGGGGTATCTGGAATCTTGAGCGCACTTTCCAGCACTCCAAATGCCACTCAAAAAGAGGTCAGCTCTTTAGAAGTCATTCGAGACTCTTTTAATATCCAGAACCAGACCAATCAAGTGGAAGTAAGCAGAACTTCCAGCTCATCTGTGTCAGCTTTTGTTGCACAGCAGACCTCTAATTTTTCATTCGATAAAAGGAATGCTGATGAGGCGATAGCTGTGGCTTCAGGAAAGGATCCGGCAGTAGCTAATTCACCGCTTAAAACTGCTGAAAACTCTATTCAAAAAGCAATAGGAAACAAGTTCAAATTCAAGTCCTTTCCATGATAAGGTGGTTAAATTATGAGTGATATTCAGATAGTTCAATTTGATAAAATCACTGGGATCGCTCGCCTAGCCCTAACCAATTCTCCTAAAACTTTAGATGGAATGGATAAGTTGGTACAAATCGTTGTTTTGGGCTTTCTTAGAAACCCTGGTCGAGATGTGATCGATCCTGGGGAAGGAAGTGGGTTTAGACAAGCCATTGGTCAGTATAACTTTACTGAAGATACCGAAGTTAAGCTACTAGCCGTCCAACGCACCACCGTTGTTGAGCAGGAGATCCTTAGTCGGCAGGAAGTTGGAAATGGGGTCCCAACGGAGCGGCTGAAATCTCTTAAAATTTTAGATGTGGGCGTCGACAGCAGTACTTTTTCTGCCTTTTTAAATGTTCAGATTATCAATGAAGCTGGCGACACGACAAACATCTTAGTGTAATATCGGAGATAACCTATGGATCTTTCAGTCGTTGACTTCATTATAGAGAGATTAGCCGAAAGTAATTCCGACCTTGAGACGCGGAAGGGGACGGCTTACTACGATCTTTTTATCAAGCCTCAAGAGCTCATGCTCCAGCCCTTTGTTAGCGCCATGGACAATATCCTCATTGGGCAGAGCATCAGAAGGATTTTAAATCTCCCCGACCCTAATACTTTTGACCAGCAATCTGTAGATGACTTGGTAGCAAACGTATTTGTGACGCGCTATGAGGGGTCTTTTGCTAGAACGAGTGTTCGTGTATTTTACGCAGTGCCTTTGAGTAAAGAGTACCCTGCCTTTTCTGCGGAGTTTTCTGCGAATGGTACTTTGGAGTTTTTCAATGAATTTGATTTCTCAATTACTTCTGCTCAGATGGCTCTCCAAGTAAGCGGTAATCAATTCTATATGGATTTGGCGGTCCGAGCCCAAACTCAAGGCGACATATATAATGTAGATATAGGGGCAATTTCTGTATTTGTGAATGACTCCGATGCAGTGAGTGTCACGAATGCTGCCCCCGCAGTAGCAGGCACACCCTTAGAAGATAACGTTGTTCTTTTAAATCGTGCTAAGAATTCGATTGGTGTTCGAGATCTTGAAACGATTAAGGGCATTAATGCGATTATCAATCAAAACTTTCCTTACATTAGTGAGATCCAAGCAATTGGAATGGGCGATCCTGAGATGCAACGGGATATCATTTATAATGCTCATGTGGGTGGGAACACTGACATCTATTTAAAGATGCCTGCGTTGCAGCAACTGAGCGTGGATATCATTGGTCTTGTGTTTGATGATACCCGGCAGCTTGCTCGAAATTTTCATAGGGAACTTCTTGCAACCGACTTTTCCGACCCTGCCTCTAATTTGGGTACTCCGTTTATTGTGACAGGTACCGTCAGCGTTACAAGCGATACCATAGAAACTGCGGCAGCTGTTTTGACGGTGTCTATTCCATCTCCTGGTGGAATTAACCTAGATCCTTCTACTGCAGGCGGACATGGGCAGTATATTAAACTGCAGCTAGATCAAGGCATTCCTACAAATATTAAATTGGCAGGAGCTAATCCTTCACAAACGCAACAGTACGAGATAGTCGACTCCATCAATGCAGCGGTGGGTATAAATATAGCTACCCCTTATGGCGTAGACCAGGTTCAGATTCAGAGTACGACTATTGGTGCAAACTCTATTCTGCAGTTCTTTCTTCCGGATAGTCCACGAACTGATGCGACTACATTCGTTATTCCGACTGCGGTGGCTGCGGGCTATGCTCCTCCTGCTCCTGCAGTTTACAATGGAATCGCTGCGACTGTTTATGTTGAAAACGTAGACTACCAGGTAGACTATGAACCAGGTAAAATTATTAGACTTCCTGGTTCTGCTATTTTGAGTGGTCAGACTGTTTCAGGACCTCTTACCAATGGGTCTGTGACTGCGGGCACGAATCTTTTTAAATGCGTAACAGCCAATGCTTTCGCGTTAGTTCAGCCTGGTGATAGTTTATTCATCACCGCGATTCCAGGAAGTACTGGGCTTGTTCCAGGAACGTACACAGTCTCCGCAGTAAATAGTAATAATATTCTTCAGATATTGAATTTTAACCCTACGGGTTCGAGTGCTGCGGTCTCATTTTATATCGTGAGTAATCAAGTTATTGTTATTAATTTGGAATACAATCCACTCAGTGTCGATATCGGTTCTCAGGTAATTCTCGCTAATGGAATTTCTCGTGGGATTCGTCCAGGTCGGGATGACTATACGATTAAGGTTATGCCTTATTTGGATTTAATTTCTGTTGAAGAGATTGATCCTAATACTCTCGAAGGGCTAGGTAATTTTCTAAAAACCCCAGGTGGGTATGGCTCAGGCGGTTACGGCACGGGTGGTTATGGTGTGGGCACTCCAGGGCAAGTTCTCTTTTTCGTTAACAGCCCCCCTGAGAGATTCAGTATCTTTGAAGATTCTCTTTTAGTGTTCGACCCAGTCTTCTTTGGGGGCAGTTTTAGGATTACTTACTATTCCTCACCAGAACTGAATCCTATTCATAAATTTTGTCGAGATGATACGGAGCGAGTCACTGGGGCTGACGTTCTTCCAAAAATATTTGTTCCCGCATTTGTGGATACGACGATTCAGATCACACGGGACCCTACCAATATTTTGACTCCTTCTGACGACGAGTTAGTTCAGATGGTGAGTGAATTGATTAATACAACGCTATCAAATACTCCGCTTCAGGCTTCAAGCATTGTGAAGTTGTTAGAGAATACGGGTCTTTCTGCGGTGACCTTGCCTTTCACACTAAAAGCTAAGGTTGTCAAAACAGATGGGAGTACAACTATTCTCAGTAGTGAGGATTACATTATTTATCCTCCAGTGGTTCTCCCTTCACAGACATCCGATTATGTCACTAGCCGCATTACTCATTGGTACCCTAGAAACATTGTGATCACGGAGACTACATGAGCTGGCTAAAAGGATTTCTTAAAGTAGCGGTGATTGATCTTCCCGACGAAGCTAAGAATATCTCACTTGCTACTTTTCAAGATCGTGTGCAGGGTAGTCAATTACAAAAAGATACTGGACAAGCTCGTGGACGTGCCACAAGAACATTTAATGTACAAAATGAAGATAAGCAATTTAAGAAGTCTCTTCGTCACGACTGGTCGAGTTCTCGTGCACCTGCTATATCTGGACTAAAGGAGTGATTCTATGCCATTTAAAAGTAAAGCTCAGCGACGATTATTTTATAGTAAAATGCAGTCTGGGGAGATGACTCCAGAAACTGTAAAACATTGGGAAGAAGCTACACCTAAAAATAAAAAACTCCCAGAGCATGTGACTAAGAAGGCAAACGCATTCATTGATGGTTTTGCTAAAATCGCTTTATTCCAACAAGCCATGCAAGCGATTAAAAAAGTTAAGCCAGAAACTTGGGACAAAGCTGGACTGGGCGCGCTTGCAATTGCGCCAGCCTATCATGGATATAAAGCCATCAAGGACAAATCTTCTGGTGAGGCAGCGCTTGCAGGTTCTGAATTAGGTGGCCTTGGGATGCTTTATCACGCAGTTAGAAAGGCTCATGCTTGAGCTCTTCGAGTGACATATTTCTCTATATCAATGATCTCTATGATTTGCTCGATTCAAAAGACATCGAGGTATTTGGAGAAACTTGGCGGGCTTATGAGCAGACCTATGGACATGCCTGGGTTAGCCTCATGGAGAGAAACTTCGGTGTTCGCGTTAACGAAGTTCCTCTTTATAACAACTTGAGATGGTTAGAGCATATTTTTGATCGGGCCACTGAAGTAGATCGTGCAGCTAACTTTAGATCCAATCAGGATGTGAGCGAAGGATTAAATCTCAGTATTCGGTACCTGATAAATTTCTCAATAGATGGTGGACCACAAATTGAAGTGGACCTGCGTGGAGCGAACCCAAGCGATACCCTCAATACTGAGATGACAAGCAAGATCAATGCGGCAGCAGGTTTTACTTTTGCTACGCTTGTTGTTCAGGACGCCCTCTTGAATTTTACAAGCGGTACTGTAGGTCCAACTAGCTCGATTACGTTTTACCCAGCGAGCTCTCCTGATAATGACGCAAGCGCACTTGTCTTGGGTTTGGATCCCGCTTTTCTTCCAAAAACGGTTCCTGTGTTTAAATATTCTTTCCAATTAGACGATAAATTTATCGTTGGTATTCCAGCACTGCAGGACAAGATCATTGACGAGAAAGTTACGGTACACCTTGTACAAAACTTTGATTACGAGATCGAGTTTGGTACTGGCATCATCTCATTTAGTAAACCACCTCCCGAATCCATGTGGGCCAAAGATACTTTGGTCAACTTAGAAACACCTTATAATAACTTTGGCTTCTTGATGGATATCTATGATTCCAACACAACTGCTTACCTCAAAGCAGTTAAGGGACTGTGGTTCGCTTTCTGGACTGGGCCTCGTCCAGAAAATATTAGGGCTTCTCTCTACCTTCTCTTCGGTTTGCCTACTGCGAGTAAGCCTGGAGTGGTCAGTGCTGTTGATAATATCAATTCGACGATTTCCTTGCTATATGATGATAAGACTACGGAATCATTTAATATTCCTTCTGGTCTATTCGCCGCAGTATCTCGAGGAAACCGTGTCGTCAGTTTTCAACCTCTAGTTACAGGGATTACTGTCCAAGATAAGGTGAACTCCCCGGGCTTTCTCGAGCGAGAAGTGGGTCGGCCTGGCATCGTTCCTTTTTTGACTCAGTATGCCTCCCGCGGAACCGGGCCAGATACTGATGAAACGAAGGCTTTGAAGACTGTTGAACAAAATACTTATCTTCCTCAAATCGAGGTAGACACTTTCATTAATCCAGATCTCAATTTAGGGAATGTGCAGACGTTTTTAAAAAACCTCCAGCCTAAAAGCCGAACTTACCTCTTCCAAGTGATCGTAGGTAATTTTAACGATCTTCTAGCCTTTGATGAATTTCTTGGCCTTGCTATTGATATAGATGTTACTCCAAATGTAGACTCAAACCCGAATACCGCTGCGAGTCAAGCTGACTTGATCGATGCAGAAACTAATCCGGACACGGGCATTATCTTAGATTCAGAAGTTTTTACTTTGGTAGATTTTATTGATGTAACTGTTTTCAGTGGTGTAACTCAGGTAGACGCCTTTCACGCATAGAGGTAATATGTATTTATGAACTGTTCATCCTGCGGTGCGCACCGCGACTCCCTGAAACTCCGGGGGCGCGTAGAAATCGAAGTTCGTCGGAAAGGCGTTCTCATTGAGCACCTTGATGAATACAATATTATATTCTATCAGGGCAACAGTCAGATCATCGAAACTCTGGCTACGATCTCTCCCACCACTCTACCAAGAATTATTAATCGGATGGCTATTGGGGATCAAGGCACAATTCCCGCGGATCCTTCTGTTCCAAAAGTTCCCACAAAAGACTTACCGCAACAAATTGGGACGAGTGGCCTCTATCATGAGGTTTTCAGAAAAGATATTCAGTCCCGTATTATTACTGTGAGTACCGGGTCTACGTTTGTGCTTCCCTGCACTTTAACATTTGGAAGTGTTCTTGTATCCACTGCTACAACGACAGGTCTTGCTTCTGGGATGAGTGTGGTAGGCTTGGGTATTCCTTCAAGTACAGTGATCGCCAATGTGAATGATGGCACTCACTTTACGATGAGTAATACAGCCTCTCTAAGTGGTTCGCAATCTCTGACGATTGCGGGTGCAGCTAATCAAGTTAAATTCATAACTACTTTTGCTGCAACTGAAGTACCTACGTCTGCATATTCGAATCCTAGTCAGCCGCGTGTGAATGAAGTGGGATTAGTCATTATTAATCCAGTGGCTCCCGCTGGCATTGCACGTCCTCCTGTAACGTCACCAGATCCACCGCCTTCCGATGAAGTAGTCATGTCTCTTAGAACATTTAAGAGTGTACCTTTTGAAATCTCAAATGATATATCGATTACTATTCGATATACAATTTTTATGGAGTAACCTGTGGCAACTAAAACTCCTATTTTAGGGCTTGTACTACCGGCTTTCGAAGAATTTCAGGATACTTGGTGGCAACCCATCAATGGTAATTTTAGTGTGATCGACTCTTCATTGGGTGGAACACAAGAAGAGATTCAAGCTGCCAGGGGATCTGCGGCAAACTTGAATGACCGTCTCTCCGTGAACATGAATCCTGATGGATCTTGGATTGCATCTCCTGAGATGGTGGATGCCAGGGACAGTTCTATTTATGGCGATGTGAACCCGCTAGGCAATGAGAATAGTTTAGATGATCGTATCGAGTACGTGGACCGGGAAGTTTTTACAGCAAGACAAGAACTTCCTGCTTTGCGTGATACTTTGGCGAATTACTCAAATACGGGTGTTGGTAATTGTATTGTCTCAGCTCCGACAGGGTATCTTTCGTTTACGGGCGCACAAGTAAAGGTCGATGGTTCAATCACGAACGTAGTTGCAAATATTAATGGTTATCGTCAAGTTGTTCGTAATTTGAAAAGCACAACGATCAGTGGTGCAGCAGGAACTTATTTTATTACGCTCAATCGTAATGCGAGTGGAGAAACTTACCTCGATAGAACTGGGACGGGTCAAAATACAGGGTCTATCAGCGTCTACAGCGTTACGAGCAAACTCCAACAGTTTGTTGACATCACACAGAACTTCATCACTCTTGGAGTGAAGCCAGGCGATCTTTTAAATATTACTTCAGTGAGCTCGCCTAACACGAATACTTATGTTGTATCGAGTGTGATTGATCCGACAACACTAATTATCATTGGACTTTTCTTTACGGCCCAGACGAGTTTAAATTATAACATGGTCAACCCAATTGCTCCTTCAGTTGGGTTTACTGCGACAGCGCCCTCTAAACGGTTTCAAGTGGCGAGTGGTTTGATCTATATTGGTCGAGCAGTATTTGATGGAACCAATATAACGAGTGTTTTCAGTTATCAAGTAGTTGGCAAGTTTGAGCAGTTTTTCAGCATCACCTTGACAGGCGGAAATTTTGAACAGACTATCTCGCATCAACTAGGTTATGTCCCAACCCATCTTGAAGTTTATGGAAGTCAGACTAATGACTACAGTTCTACTTTAGATCCTCTTTCTGTGACAGGCTCAGGGGCCACCTCCTCTTCAACTCTTGTACCTGTCGGACAACAATTAGCCACATTTGTTTCAGGAACAACTTGGCAGCTAGCTGCCTCTCCGATGAGTGCAAGTTCTACATCTATTGATGTGGATGGTGTACCTGCAATCGGAAACTGGACCTTAAGTGCAAACCAAATTATTTTTAATACAACCCCACCCATTTCTACCGCAAAGGTAACAGCGAGTTATTATACTTCTACTACCACTACTGCTGCGAACCTTACTCGGAGTGTGTTAGTAGACGTAACTGATACAACAATTCGCGTGAAAAATTCAGCTAATGGTATTTTCTATCAAGATTATTCTGGAGTAAGCCACACTACAGGATATCTTCTTGTTCGAGCGGAGCGATAAGCTGTGATTACTAAGTCAACAAGATTTGCAGCACCTTACACTTCAGCAACGTTTAACCACACTCAAAGTTTGGTTACAGGTGTAAGTGGAGTTGTTAGCGGGATGAGTGTGACCACCTCAGGTGGGATTGTCACCGTCCAGCCTGGGACATTCGTTCAAAATGGTCTTTATGTGCAGAGTGACTTACCGTTTTCTGCAACATTACCTACTTCTATAACCGCCCCTTACTTTGTTGCAGTCACTACTTCGAGTTCAGTTCAAAGCGCTTCTGAAGTGATTACTCCTACCTTTGTTAAAAGGCCTGAGGATGTCAGTGCGGATACAGTTCTAGTCGCAGAATGGGATGGCCAAGAATGGCGACCTCTTCCTCAGATTCAAATTGAAGATCTTATCCAAGCAACTCAGAAGCAGGCAGTAGCTCAAGGATTTTCTGGTATTTCGGGTGGAATGGGCGTCACCCTTTCGTCAGGGCAAGTGGAAGTAGCTTCCGGCTCTTTAATCGACCGCCAAGGGCGTTTAACAACTAAAACTGCCACTGAGTTTTTCACACCAATTGCAACTGATGCAGATTCTTTAGGACGTATTGATAAGATTGTCTTTCGTAGGCCAGATGATGACTCCGCTCGAATTGGTGTTGTAGAGTATGTTTTAGGACAAGCTTATAATCCGAGTAGTAACTATACTCAACTCCACGAAACGGGACTTGACGCTACCCTCAACACTCATGGGGTAGCAAAAACCCTCTCTAATCCAACAGACAACACTAGTTATTTTTTATATCTTCAAGATTACGGCACCCGTGGATTTATTACTCTAGCTAGTTCTCCTGATCTGATGACGTCTGTTAATGTTGCGGGTACTTTAGCTACTGATGTTAGTTCATTTGATGGCATTTTGAATCCTGAAGGCTCCATTGATCTTATCTATACACGAGGCAACTCTCTTTTTTATAAGAGAGTGACAACACTCGGAGTGACAGTTTATCCAGAAGTTCAAATTGCTACGGGGACGCAAGTTCTCACGAATCCTAAGTTAGTGAGTTTAACTAGTGGGTCTTCTTATTTCTTACATGCTGTTTACGAATCAGTTGTCGATGTCGCCCAACACACCCTTTATTATATCCGTCTTTCTTCTCAGAATACGGTAGAAACTCCCGCAGAGCTACTTGTCAACCTCTCGTCAATCATTACGAATCCTAGTCTTGAAAAAGATGATGGCGATTCTTTGCTTCTGCTCGCTTATGAAAATCAGACGACGGCTCGTGTCTATTTAAGAAATTACGACGGATCGACAGCGACGGCAAGTTCGGCACCCACTCAATTGGGGGCTACTATTGAGCTAGAAAACGATACTTTGATTTTGAGCAATTCCGCGATTGCTCCCGTAGGTGGATCTTCTAAACCCATCGTCAAGCGGTCCAACACCAAAGATACTTTTGTCTTTTGGCTTCAAGATAAAGGTGCATCACTATTTGGAGTTGCGATTTACAATTCGCGATATCTTAATACTTTTGGTCACAAAGCAATTATCGTTGATCTCGCCTCTGCAGGCGAAACAATCGCAATATTTGACGCTGACATTGATGCAGTTGGATATGGGCATATCGCAGCTTTGGTCAGTCCTAATACTATAAAAGCATCATTCAATCTTTATACAGGAGAGCGTACCGCGGGCTCAGGCACTATTTGGAGTAGTACTGTTCCATCGCAGGTTCGCACTCACTTCAATGTCCGTGGTTCTTTAGTTCACACCTGGGTAACTACCTCAACTGGATTTAGTAACAATAATGGAACTAAGCCCATTACCTTTTTTGGTCCGGGCACCTTCTTAGCTTCACAAGCGATCTCAAGCACTGAGTTCGTCATGCTCCAGTCAGATTACAACGCTCTTCCAAGTGTACCTACTACAGGCGATAAAATTGTTATTACCGCAGCTGGAGTTAATGATAACACTTATAATTTCATCGCCTCCCGTATATTCTCTGTTTCTGCAGTGGCCTATGTAGCGATTCAAATCGATGCTCCTACCTTTGATAATTCGGTTGCTTCGGGCACATCACAGTTTCAAGTACAAGCTGGAAACCAATCCTTCTTTGTAAAATCGACTGCAGGTGTATTTGATAATTTAAGAAGTTATTTTGTTCCACCTACAGATGTTTATCTCGCTGATTACCGGACACAAGACGCAACGATTTCTGCCTCTGACACGGCAGTTAATGAAATTCAGCCTCTCACACGAATTTCAGAATTCATGAATTCGGTGGGTACAGGAGGCGGGGTCGCAAGTTGGTCTAGAGCAACGACCAATGTCTTTACCTTCACTGACTCGATTGTATTTCGTTTCTTCAATCGGGAAGCTTCCTATACGATTCCAGCTAACCCAACAGGGATCACGATTCTCCCTGGTCAAGTCGCCTACGTTCAGATCCCCGACGAAGATACAGATGCAACTCTCACTCTAAAAGTGATCGACTCAGGCGATGGCATTTTAGACAGGTACAGCCGCAATACGGTGACCCCTTTCTGGAATATTAGTGGAAGACTCTACACCACTCTTCCTCCTTTCAGCTTAGCGCCTGGAGAAACGACTACGATTGGGGTAGACCTCGCGCAGCTTGTTCTTTCTCAGTTGCAGCTCCAAGCAAGTACAGTAAGCGCTAGCCGAGCCACTGTGAGTGGGACTGACGTTACACTCCCGGATGGGTCTATTCTGAGTGAACAGATTTCAGGACTCGTTGCTCTTTTCCCTGATCCCGCGGGGGCAGTCATTGACTTCGCAACCGGTTCTATTTTTAACTCGAACGGGGTCACACCTTTAGGAATTAATTTCATACCTGCTGCCATTCCTGTCGGCAACTACCTGTGGTACGGGATTGGGTTTGTTGCGAAAGACGTTAACACGAACAATACCATTTCCTCGCAACTTCTTGTTATCCCCGCGGCCTCATCTAATGCAGTAGCCACTTCAGCCACATTCCCAGATATCGCTGGGGATACGAAAATTGGCCTTGTTCTGGTTCAAAATGTGGGTGGAGTCATTACCGTCCACACCATCCGGAGATTTGGATTGGGCTCAGGTGGAGGGGGAAGCACTACCTATTCCGCCATAGCAGGAGAAGCTATTTCTGCAGGGCAACCCGTTTATATCTCGAGTGCAGGAGATGCGGGCCGAACCACCGGTCAACTTTATAAACTCGACGCGACGAGTGCAACTCGCATGGAGTACGCGGGAGTTATGGTTCGTTCGTCTGCCGCTGGAGGAACAGCCACAGTTGCTGTGACTGGGCCCATTGGAGGACTTTCCGGTCTACTCCCAGGTCAACCTGTTTTTGCTTCAGTTACGTCGCCAGGCGGTCTTCAAAACACAGCTCCTACAGTGAACGGTCAATATATTATTCAAGTGGGGACTGCAGAAACTTCTACAAGTTTATTGATTAATGGAGCTCTCTCCTCGACAGCAATTTTAGTTTCTCCGACTCATATTTATGCTGAGCAAGATTTAAGTAATCTCGCGGATCCTACTAAAATCAGTCAGATTCTAACTTTCGCCCCCGATGTCGATTTCGCAGCAATTCAAACTCCAGACTCCGATACAGACTCTACGCAACCTCTTCGAGTTACAACAGGGAACTCCAGCACAGGAGTTACTGGCGGACTTACAGTTTCTACAGGGAATAGCGCAGGAACTTTTTTTGCTTCTGGCTCAGTAAATGTTTTTAGTGGGGACTCCACAGCAAGTGGGGGTTCTGGAAATGTCTCTATTAAAAGTGGTAGCTCCTCTACTACTACTGGCTCTATTTTTATAGCAACCAGTAACTCTCAGATTTCAGGAAGTATTAATCTTTCTACGGGTAATGCCCCTACAGGCCCTAACTTTAGTGGTTCTATCAATATAGTTACTGGCGCAACGTCTGGATCAGGAGCAGGAAATCGAGGCTCAATCACCCTAGACGGAGCGGCTGTACAGATTATTACTCCTATAGGATTATTTATAGGTTCCTCATTCTCCGGTATTGGTCCATCGACCATTCTAAATCTTGAGAGTACCAGCAAAGCTTTATTACTAACGCGCATCACTGATGAAAGCACCATTACTAGCGCTACTGCAGGGATGGTGATCTATAATACTGCACTAGGAAAATTTAGAGGATTTGGTACTACGGGTTGGGCAGACTTAGGAAGCGGTGGCGGAAGCGGGTCGGTTTCACCTATTGGGCAAGTTTTAGCCACTTTTTTTTCTGGGACAACTTGGCAACTTCCCGCGACACCAGTAAGTGCAGTTTCTACTTCAGTTTATATTGATGGGCTACCCTCGATTGGGGATTGGTCTTTAAGTGGTAATCAAATTACCTTCAATTCAAATCCACCCTCAGCAGGACAGAGTGTCACCTCTACCTTTTATACTTCTATCGGAACGGGTGGTGGCGGAGCAGGTGGACAAACGGTTCAATGGGTAGAAGATACAGCTTCTCCAATTGCTGCGATTGAATTCAATCAGCAAGTTTATATGTATCAGTCATCTTTAGGACAAGTTTTATATGCATCTGTACAAGTTCCTATTGATTATGTTCCCGGCGCTCAGATCTCTCTTTCTACGGATGTTTACTCCCCCGATGCAACGGGGGCAGTGACTTTCCGGACTACCTCAACATTGGTTCGTGTTCTTATAGATCCTATAAATACGACCACTAATACTGCAACAGCCACTTCAAGTCTTCTATTGAGTACAGCCTATGTTCCAGGAAGGTTAAGTCATTTCCTAACCGATGCTACTGGTAAAATAAATGGGGTATCAGTTAACCCTGGAGATTTAATAAAAATTGCTTATGCTCGCTTTACAGATACAGCGACTTCGGATGCGAGATTACTACCCCTTTCAGCATTAGTTAAATTCGCGTAGAGGATGATTATGATGATTAAAAAAATTACTCGCCTCATTACACTTTGTCTGCTTTCTTTAACGGCTAACGCATCTCTATCTGAGCCTGATCGTGCGATTTACACCCAGCGGAATTATCTTACGAATCCAGGTGCAGAGAACTCGACTGCGAGTTGGACCGCATCAGGAGGCACCTTCACGACGAACACTGCTGCGGCAAATGTCGATGCTGGGAATGCCTCCTTTAGTTGGGACTCTGGCGCGTCTTCCCAAACAATGGCAACTGCATTGTACACAATTACAGCGGGCTCGGGTCTTTCGGGGGCACCTGGAGTGGCGTCCTGCCGATTCAAGTGCGCCACCGGAAACTGTACTCATACAATCCAAGCATACGATGGAACGAATATTCTTTCTTCTGCGACCATCACAAGCACAAATTCTGTATTTCAGCGCACCTCGTCTAACTTCGTCTTCCCTACTAGTGGAGCTATCCAACTGAGGATTTCATCTACTGCGTCCGATGAACCTCCGCTCTACATTGATAAATGTTTTATGGGTCTGGCTGAGGATTTTAATATATTTCAAGTGAGTCAGGCAACACTTTACGGTAGTGCTTTTACTCCTCTCACGGCCAATTGTACTTGGGCCAGAACAGGAAGCACAACTTTAGGAGACTTCACCGCCATCGCTGCTTGTCCTGTCGCGACGGTGACTGGACAAGCAAGCGCACCCGCAACAAAAATTCCTGCTATTACGTTCTCAAGTCTACCTGCCGGTGAGTATTATATCGTAGCGACAGGAAGTTTCTTCGGCTCGGCGGGAACTGGCGCACATCACTTCACATGGACAATGAGTGATGGTACGAGTTTAACGGGTAAAACAGCCTTTATTTCAAGTAATCTCACGGGCACTAATTATGTTTCATCACTTATTGTTGCAGGACGATTATCTTATACAACTTCACAATCAAACATAACAATACAACTCCAATGTCAAAATATAACTAGCTCAACCGATACATGTCTCATTGATAACCGTGTTTCAGATCTTCAGATTCTCGTCTACCGCTTTCCCACCGCTTCCCAAACCGTCTACGGTCCGGATAACGTGGCATGGAATGTTGACGCGAATATCAGGGGAGCCAACCCTTCACTCGGCGTGACTGATGTCCTGTCTTATACAGAAATCACAAATGCCGGGCTGACTCTCGTAAATAACAGCGCGGGAAACACTACTGCTCAAATTGCTTGCGCGAGTGGGACGGCATCAACAGGCACCACATGTTCAGTGAATGAGTCAGTTGGGATTGCGTTCGTGTTGCCAGTAGCGGGGAAAGTGAAGGCTTGTGCGAGTTTTTCACACGAATTCAATTTAACACTGACAGGTACAGTTACTCCCACATTTCAGATAAGTGAGACGAGTAACACAAGCTCTGCTGTTATTACTAACGGTAACGAAAGGCTAGCCACAGGGTCGGCGTTAGCCGGTGTAGCGCAAGAAGCAAGGAATCCTATAAAGCTATGTAGTGTTTTTAATTTTCAATCATCCGGACAGAAAACGCTGAGATTAAATTACACACAATCAACTACGGCCACTATTACATCAAATATTATTATGGCAGATGCCGCAGGTGGGGGAGCCGGAAATCGTGATATCCACTGGGAGGTCTATCCCCTCACGCAGAATTTTCCAGCCCCCCTTCTCGTGGGCTCAGTGACGAGTAATTCGAGCGGGCTGGAGAGGGTGGAGAGGGCGTCATTCGGCGGCTCAACGGTCGATAATTCTGTTTGTTCTTCGAGCCCGTGCACCATTTGGAGACAATCGGGCGCGTGGCTGTCTTCAATAACTCGTAATACCACTGGGAGTTATAGCCCAGTAATTAATAGTGGGATCTTTTCGGCTACTCCATCATGCAGTTTCACTTGTGGGGCTGCGACTACGACTACTATAATCAGCAGCATTTATAATGTGAGCACGTGGTCCTCTACTTCTGTCAGCATCGGGACGGTAAACGGGTCCAATGTGGTGTCCGATGCTGAGTGCTCGATAATTTGCCAAGGCCCAAGATGACTTTGCTCTAATAATAGAGCCAAACGGTTAAGGAGTCTTAATTATGGAAGCCGCACAAGAAACCCCTAAACTCCCCGCGCACTGGCTCTTCATCGCCCTGGGCGGATCAGTCAGCGTGGTGTTTGCAGCGGGGATGTGGATATGATAAAAAATATTATGAAACTAAAATTTTTACTTTTACTTTTACTCACTACCCCAGCCTTAGCGGCACCCACTAAAATCCAACAGCAAGGAATCAAAACCTCTGCTGAGTGTATAGCTGCCGGGGCAACTAATGCGACCTGCTTACCGCTGACATCTCAAATCTATGACATTCAGAATAACCAGCAGCTCTCGACCTCGATCTCCAGTGGAGCTCTTGGAGGAGGCGGTGGAGGGGGATCGGCTGGAGTAGAGCTTCTCTCGAACCCAGGGTTCGAAACAGGCGGAGTCACGAGCGGTTGGAGCACGACAGGGGGCGCAGCGGCAAACGTAACGTCGGGTACAAATCTTATCTTTGGGAGTACAACAGGATCTTGGCAAGCTTCCGCTTCGGGTCAATTTTTTCAGAGTGCTGCTCTTGCTATCAAAGGCCTCAGTGAAGCGAGCTGTCAGGTAACACTTCACTATCTCTACACAGGTACAAGCGGAGATTACACCTTCCGCGTAATCGATGGATCAAGTAATGTTTTAAATAGTATTGCGCTTCCTCCAAATGCTGTCGCAGGTGTTCCTGTCAACCTTGTCTTCCCTTGTGGAAGTCTTACGACCTCCACACTTCAATGGAGGATTGTTTCGAACATAGCTAGTCCTGGGATTATCTACATGGATAATGCTCATCTGGGATCGGTGGGGACTGCACAGGTGAGTCAGGCGAAGTTCTTAGGAAGTATTTCTTGGCCTCCAATAACAAGTTGTACTTGGTCAAATAATGCGACATCAAATCCCACTACTTTCACAGCCGTTTCTAATTGTACTACTCCTGTAGGAAGCGATCTAACAGGCTCAGCTCTAGCTCCAGCAACGAAAGTTCCAGGTATTACTTTTGCAAGCTTACCTGCTGGAAGCTATTACTTAGTGGCTACAGGTGATATACACAGTCAAACTACGTCAGGTAATAGTATCGCTGCCTTTAATTTTACAGATGGATTTACCTCATCTGAAACACAATATGTTGGTGGAATTGAAAGTACAGGTATTCTTAGTCCCGCCATTAGCCCAAATATTGTAGGTCATTTTACCTATACAACTCCACAATCCAATATTACTTTTCAAGCGCAAGGAGCATCTGTAGTTGGAGTCACAGGTCAAATCCAAGCAACCGCTATTCCTTTTGGCATTTCGGTTTACTATTTTCCATCGACAACCCAATCTGCTTTGAGTCTGGATCAGTCAGGATGGTTTGTTGATGCAACTCTAGCGGGTACGTTAACAAGTAATATTAATCTTGGAACTGCTACCGTTTCGACATTTACAGAAATGACCTCACCTACTTTATTTTTAACTAAAAATCCAGGATCAGCTCCTGTCCAAATTGCTTGTATAAGTGGTACAGCTTCAAGTGGAGTTAATTGTGGAGTTGTAGATGAATCCGCAGGTATCGTCTTTAACGTTCCTGTAGCAGGAACAGTAAAAGCATGTGCATCCTTTTCAAATAATTCAATTGTAAGTACTGTAGGAGGAAATGTAACAACTGCTTTTCAGCTAGCTGAAACTACAAATACAAATAGCACAACAGTTGCGGCAGGGAGTGAGAAAATATCAAATGGGTTTAATACTGTTTCCATGACTCACGATTCGATTTTTTCATCGAGAGTTTGTAGTAATTTTACCTTTAGTTCTGCTGGACAAAAAACAATACGACTTAAGTATATACAAACAGTTACTTCCCCTGTTCTTCTTAGTGAGTTGAGAGTAGGGAGTAGTAGTAATTCAAATATTAGTTGGACAGTATACCCAATAACTGCAAATACACCCGCCCCCCTCCTAGTAGGCTCAGTGACGAGTAATTCGAGTGGGCTGGAGAGGGTGGAGAGGGCGCATGTTAACGGGGGAAATGATGCAACTGACTGCACGTCATCGCCATGTACCATAGCTACTCAATCTGGATCATGGGTTACTAGTGTTACGAGATCAGGAGTCGGATCATATCAAGTGAATTTCACTGCAGGAAACTTTTCTAATTCAGGATCTTGCACGTGTAGCACTAGTACCGCGTCTATTAACGCGACATGCACATCAAAGTTTATGACGTCCTCTTCGGTAACAGTTCGCAGTCACACAGGAGGGGGATCTCTCGTTGATGGAATATTTGACATCATCTGCATGGGTCCCCGATGATTATAAACTTTCAAATTAATCTTTTACACGTTTAAATGAGGTAAAATATGGCAAGTTCAGGAACACCCAGACAAATTCAATTATCAAGTACAGGGGCAGGGGGAACTCTTACCGTTCCAGCGGGAGATCTTGCTAGCTGTATCAATGCTTTTGCGATACCAGCTTCAGGAGCGCCTTTTGTACTCACCAATGCCAGCTACTCAAGCGGTGTCCTTAATGTCACTGTCAGTTCAACTACTGGTCTTACTCCAGGTATGAATGTAGTGTCGGCTAACACCGGATTCCCTACGGGAGCAGTCATTTCTAGTATTACTAATATCACTACTTTTGTAATGAGTGCTGCACCTGGCTCGTCCGTCAGTGGGGCGACTATCTATGCTGGAGGACAACCAGATAATTTTATTTATCTTAGGTGCCTTGGAAAGAACATGAGTGGGGGATTTCAAGGCCAATATAAAGTTACTACTGGGAAAAGCTTATTCGTCACTTCTTTTTTTATAGGTAGCACAATTCCAGTACTTGCGGGATATTGTGATGCTCCAGGAGATGCGAATGATCGCTCTACAGTCGCTCCTGTCAATCCAGTTTATTTTGGAAAAAATGCATTTGATTATCTTACTGCTGCATCTGCCATAATTTTTGGTCCTATACCGAGTGATAAGTATTTTTTTGTTAGAACTTCAAGTTTATTACCCCTCACGGGGGGTACCGCTGGAACACTTTTTCAGATAGTTGGTTACGAAGTTTAGAAAGGATACCTGACTGTGGGCTTTCAAAGTAAACACTTAACTTCCGACACTACGAGCGTTATCTTAACGACTGGGGCGCCGCCTACTATTCAGAAATTTCTGACTGGGTCAGGCACATACACTCGGCCAAACACTCCTTCTATTCCTCTTTATTTGAAAGTGACGATGGTGGGTGGTGGTGGAGGCGGTGGTGGTATAAGCGGTGGCGGTAGTACAGGTACTGCTTCTACTTTTGGGGGTGCTCTTCTTTCCGCGGGAGGGGGTTTTGGAGGCGGTCCCGGAAATACTGGTGGTGGTGGTAACAGTGGGGGCGTTGCTTCATTAGGAACCGCATTAGGAACTGCTCTGACAGGTGGGTCGGGCTTAGGCGGAACTGCTTCAACCACAAGCGCTACTCTTGGAGGCGCGGGGGGTGTGACTGCTTTTGGTGGTCAAGCGATTTCCAATGTGGGGGGTGGTGGGGGTACTGCAGTTGAAAATACGGGTGCAGGTGGGAATGGTGGCGGCGGTTCGGCGGGAGTTCCTGCAGGGGGTGGGGGCGGTGCAGGTGGCTACGTTCAGGCTTTCATTGTTTCACCTGCAAGTTCTTATAGCTATTCAGTCGGTACGGGTGGAGTAGGTGGTACAGGTGGTGGATCGGCTGGCGCCAGTGGTTACATCATCGTTGAAGAATATTATGGCGAGGCTGGCGGCGGGGGCGGTGGTGGGAGTGGGATCACAGCACTCACGGGTGACATTGTAGCCTCTGGGTCTGGGAGCGTAATTTCTACTTATAATGGAATAGTACCGATCGAAAAAGGTGGTACAGGACAAATTACATTTAACGCTGGTTTCAATGCTCTTTCTCCGATGACGGTTGATGGAGATTTGATTATCCGCAATACCGGTATTGCGGTTCGTTTAGGTATAGGTGCAGTTGGGCAAGTTCTAACGGTGTCGGCAGGTGGTCTTCCTACGTGGGCTGCTGGTGGGAGTGGCGGCAGTGCACCGAAAATTGCTTACTCGAGATATACGTTAAATGGAGTGGTGGTTCCTACTTCTCCTGAGCCTATCGATGCTCTTCACTTTTCGACAGAGACTAAAAATATTACGCAGATAGTTTTGGCGGCGACTAATAGTGGCACGAATGGAAACACTCTGATCCGAGTTTTCAGAGATGGGATAAGTGGCCCAACATCCCAAGATTTTCTCTTGCCAGCAAACGGTGGAAGGAACTCCGCGGCATTCGTGTTGACTACACCGATCCCGATGGTGAGTGGGGACTATTCTTGGGCGGAGATCGTATCCGTTGCAGACGGTGATACGGAAGAAATTTCAGTTGAAGAGATTTATGATAATGGGAGCAGTGGAGGAGGAGGCGGTAGCGGTGGGATCACTGATCTTATAGGTGAAGTAACCGCTACAGGTCCTGGTAGTGCGACTGCTACGATTGCAACAGGCATAATCAGCAATGCAAAGATTGCTACGAACGCAGCTATATCATTTTCTAAACTAGCACCCCTCCTTTCGGGCCAAATTTTAGTAGGTAATGTAGGTGCATTCGCAACTGCTGTAGCCATGACTGGCGACATCAGCATTAATAATTTAGGTGTGACTGCTTACGTGGGGACAGTACCGATCACCAAGGGCGGTACCGGAGCGATCACTAACGTCACAGGATTTGATGCTCTCTCCCCTATGACCACTCTCGGAGATCTGATCACCGGAGGTGCAGGTGGATCACGGGTCCGTTTAGGGATTGGTGGCGCCGGTCAAATTCTGACTGTAGTGGGTGGAGTACCCGCTTGGGCAACAGGAAGTGGCGGTGGCGGAATCACTGCTCTAACAGGCGATGTCGCCGCTTCTGGCACAGGGACTGTGTCCGCTACGATCCAACCAGGTGCGGTAGACAATTCTAAAATAGCGGCAGGTGCCGCTATTTCGTTTTCTAAATTGGCTGCGCTACCTTCTGGTCAGATTTTAGTCGGTAACGGTAGCGCACCTGTCGCAGTTCCAATGACAGGTGCTATTAATATTACTGCTGCAGGTGCGACTACTTATGTAGGAACAGTACCTATTACAGCGGGGGGTACTGGAGCGATTTCTAAAATCCCCGCATTTGATGCGCTCTCTCCTTTAACTACTGCTGGAGATATTATTTTCTTTTCAGGGGGTTCAAATACTCGTTTACCTATTGGGACTGTGGCAGGACAAGTTCTTACAGTAGTGGGCGGAACTCCGGCCTGGGCAACTGCTACTGGCGGCGGTATTACCCAACTGACTGGCGACGTAACGACACCATTAGGATCTGGACCGCAGGTCGCCACGATTGCCGCAGGAGCAGTAGATAATGCTAGATTAGCTGCAAGTGCGGTGGATAACGTGAAAATATCCGCAGGCGCAGCTATTGCATTTTCTAAACTCGCTGCGATAGGTTCGGGTCAAATCCTAGTAGGTAGTGCAGGTTTAGCTGTAACCGCCGTAAACATGACTGGCGACATTAGCATCTCTAATTCAGGTGCGACGGCTTACACAGGAACGGTACCTATTAATAAGGGCGGCACTGGAGCAATCACTAAGCCCGCAGGATTCGACGCACTCTCTCCGATGACTGCAAACGGAGATTTGATTATACGTGCTTTAGGTACTGGATCACCGCTGCCTATAGGCGCAGTTGGGCAAGTCCTCACTGTATCTGCAGGGCTTCTCCCTACTTGGGCTGCAAGTACGGGTGGGAGCGGTATCACTAGTCTTTCTGGTGATGTAGTTGCTACGGGTCCAGGTGCTGTGAGCGCTACAATTCAGCCAGGTGCAGTTGATAATGGGAAAATATCGGCGAGTGCCGCGATCTCCTTTTCTAAACTCGCTGCACTCGGTTCTGGTCAGATTTTGGTAGGGAATGGTAGTGCTGCTACCGCAGTAGCAATGAGTGGTGACATCAGCATTAACTCCTCAGGTGCGACTACGATTGCTGCTAGTGCTGTTGATAATGCAAAGGTATCTGCGACGGCAGCAATCGCTTATTCGAAACTTTCACTCTCAAACAGTATTGTGAATGCAGATATTAGTAGCGGTGCGGCTATCGCATTTTCCAAGCTTGCGTCGCTTCCTTCAGGGCAAATGTTAGTCGGCAATGGCAGTGGGGTAGTAACAGCCTTGCCAATCGGTACGGTGGGTCAAGTCCTCACCGTCGCGGGTGGCGTTCCTACTTGGGCAGCAAGCGGTGGTGGAGGTTCAAGTACAGGGCCTGTATTTTCAACCACGACTCATTACCAAGTAGAGTTTACTTCAGGGCAAACGGTTTGGGTTAAAAGTGCCTCAAGTGGTGTCCAAGGACTTTCATGGTCACGTAGTACAACGACTCTCACAGTCACGAGTACAGCTCACGGTAGGTCAGTAGGTGACCGTGTGATTCTTAGAAATTTTAATGAGGATTATTTGGTAGCACTAGTTGCAACAGTGGTGGACGCGAATAATTTCACAGTCACTTGCAATAATACTGGGGGCACAAGTGGTACTGCAGGGTTTTATACGCTTGGATTTACGTTTACTCATAATGCTGCCACAGGTTCTATCACGGGGGGTACTCTCACAGCGCCTAGCGGCGGTAATGTCGTTCTTCTAACTATGAGATTCTATCTTCTTGCCGCCTCGAAAACAGGCTCAACATATCTTCTTACACTTCCAGCCAGCTCTACAAATGGCGCAGGAGGAGATACAGGTGAGGATGATCTAAATGTTCCGTTTTTATCTATACGGACTCAAAATTCAGGGTCCACTTCAGCAATGGGCGCACTTGGGTCTACCCTAACTAAAGCGATTAGTGGAAATTATAATCAATTTCAACTCGGCGGCTTAGGTGCTGGCAATATCAACATCCAGATGTCCTTTTAACTATGGCAAGAATCATAAATGGTACTCTGAATGTAGGCTCATACGACCCCACGGGTAATCCCGGTGAGTACACATTCATAGATGGTATTTATGAAAATGTTACAGACAGTACGGGAGACGGGGCGTTTGCTCTAACAGTAGGGTATGTAGTTTATATCCCTGCGCAGGATCCAAATACTGCATTGCCGGTGCCTGGAGAAGGACACCGTTATGTACTAACTTCTTTGACCATCGTAAACTTCAATACGATTTCGGGGACTATTCTTTATAATGAGATAGATTTTCCTGGGACAGATCTTCCGCTTAGTGGGTCGATTGCAATCATCTCGGAACCGGGAGCCAACAAAGCTTTAGGTTTTCCTGTCAGTCAAGAGATCTATAGCTTTATTAGCTCTGGTCTGACACTCGCTGCGATCAATGCAGATGCTAGAAGCGTTGTTGATCCGAATCTAGGAGCAAGTGGCGCAGACATCGCTTTAAGTAATCTCGTCGCACCCACGGCTGTTAATCAAGATCTAATTTTTACTAAAGTTCCTGCTGCGCCATCGGTTATACGGACTGAAGATGGAAGCGGAGTTAGTTCTCAAAACCTCACTCTTGCAAGTGGCAGTACTACAAGTGGCACCAAATCGGGTGATGTATTTATTCTTACAGGGGCGGCGAATTCTTCATCTGCCGGATCCGGAGATATTAATTTATTAACTGGGACGTCATCCAATGTTTTTCCAACAGGTAAGATTACTCTCACTACTTCTAGTTCTGCTTTAAGTGATACAGGCCAAATTAATATCTCGAGTGGCGATGCCTCTGGCCCGGCAAAGATTGCTGGAGGGGTGAGTCTTTCAGGTGGAAATATTACGGGGAGCTCCGGAACTGCGGGGCAAGCGAACCTACTCGGTGGAAATGTTCTTGGAACAGGCGGGAACGCAGGGAATGTTAGCATTGCTGGTGGGTCGAATCCGACAATCGGGTTCTCGGGGAATGTTTCAATTACCGGTGGTAACAACACGGGGAATGGTATTCCGGGTAATGTTACTATCAATGCCGGGTCGAGTGCTGCCTCAAATGGAACAGTCACTATCACGGGTGGAACTGGCACCCTAGCTGCTGGCGGAGCAGTCACGCTTGCCGCGGGGAGTTCTTCAGGAGCTAGCGGTGGTACCGCCACTTTAATTGGTGGTACTCGTACCCTGGGTGGAGATTTTAGCCCGGGTAAGTTTCAAGCATTTGGTGGTATCGCAGGACAAGGCGGATCGGTTGCTGTTACTGGTGGAGACGCGAGTACAGGCATCGGTGGCCCTGTACTTATTTTTGGGGGTTACGGAGTTGGGGCTGGGGGTACAGGTGGATTGATTCAGATTGCAGGCGGGGCAAGTAATGGAGCTCCCAATGGGTCACTCGTCCAAATCGTTTCTGGTGCAAATGAGGCGAACTTTAATACTGGAGAACTTCAGTTACTCTCCTCAAATGCTTTAGGCTCGGGAAACTCGGGACGAGTCTTAATCAAGACGGGAACAGTCACTACGGGTACTCGAGCCTCAGTTGTCATCGATGCAGCAAGCCTAGATGTCAGTTCTACTAATGTTGTTAATGTCCTAGACCCTATAAATCCACAAGATGCAGCCACGAAATCTTATGTGGATAATGGATCGACCTCGTTTACTATTCTAAATAATCAACCTTTAACAGAAGTTTTTTCAGTACCCAGTTCGTTATATCTCGCACTTTTTATTGACTACTCTGTCAGTCGTAATGGTATTATAGAAGCTGGCACAATGTTCATTGCTAACAACGGAAGCGCCGATCCAGGATTTTCGACAGTAGGGGCTGCTACAGGTTTAACAGGCGTGCTATTTAGTGCCACAAATTTTCTCGGCGATTTAAAATTGCAATACCAATCTGATAATACTGCAGCGGGGGTAATGAAGTATAAAATTAGAGGGTGGGATTAAATTTAAAGTGTTTAACTTTTCAATTGCTCAGTTTGTAATAAATAGGGAGTCTTTATGTCAATAAATTCAGTTCGGCTTGGTCAGTTAGTTAACCTTCAAGGCCTACCAGGAGCACCTGCTAATCCAGTAGAGGGCGATATTTATTACGACACAAATGCGAATAAGTACTATTTTCGCAATGATACAGCGGCCTGGATAGAGTTTGTTCCCTCGGATGGTTCCGTTCCTTTTACTGACGACTTGGATATGGGAGGCAACCAGATAGTAAATCTGGCAGATCCAGTGAATGGTAATGATGCTGCATCCAAAAGTTATGTGGACGCTGCAGCAAATGGGTTTAGTTGGAAGAGCCCTGCTCTTGTTGCTTCAACTGTAGATGTGCCGATCACTGGCCTGATGAGTGCTAACCTCACGCTCGATGGTGTTTTACTTGCTGCGGACAACCGCGTGTTGTTGAAGAATCAGACGCTTTCTCAATTTAATGGGGTCTATGATTATAAGATCAACAATCCTATTGCTGGAAGTTACACACTCGTACGAAGCGCTGATGCAGAGACAGGACTAGAACTACTCCAGGCATCTCTTTTCATAACCTCCGGTACCACGCAAGCGGATAGCGGTTGGGTCTGTACAGCAAATGCTATTATTGTCCCTGATACGACTCCACTTCCTTTTGTGATTTTCGCTTCGGGGAGCGGGAATGCTAATGCGGCGTTGAGTAATTTGATCACGACTTCTATTAACCAGAGTTTGATACCTAATGTGGCTAGTACGAGAGATATTGGCGCGACTTCTTTTCCCTGGAATAGGGTACACACAAGCACAATAACCGTTAGCCAAATCAGTAGTCCTGGAACGAACCTCCTTATTTTTACCCCTAATGCGAGCAACGCAGGCATTCAGTTGTATACAGGTACGCCGACTGTCGGTGCTGCTGGTGGTGTAACAATTTTTACCGGTGCACTAAGTGGAACTCTTACTGCAGGTACGGGTATCTCAATTTATACTGGAAATTCAACTAGTACATCGAGTAGTGCCTTGATTTCTATAGCCACAGGTACTTCAACCGCAGCCGCCTCTGGTGCGATTTCAGTAGCCTCTGGAACTGTAACGGGAGCTTTTGCATCAGGCGCACTCTCTATTATTACTGGTAATTCGTCTGCGGGGAATTCTGGTGCTATCACAATTCAGACGGGTACAGCTGGCAGCTCTCGTGGGCCTATCACAATCAGTGGAGAACAATTAAATATCACGTCGGCGGCGAACCTAATCATTACTTCCGGTAACTATTTCTTGTCTAATACAGACTTAACTTTTGGTAATGCTATAAACCATGAAGTTAATATATTGGGTACTAATAACACCGGCAAGAGACTAACACTCAGGGCGGGGAATGTAGAAGGAGGGTCAAATTTTGATGGCGGTGAGCTTAGACTTACATCAGGTGTTACTTCAGGTAATGGTCTTAGTTATGTGACTATTTATGCAGTAACAAGCGGTCAAGGACCGGGGGCCGCATTTAGAGATCCACAACAAATTGCCCTATTTAATGGCAGTGGAATGAGACTAGGCGGGACTGCTGGAACCGCACCGGCAGCTTCTGCTCTCTTAGATATGGCGGGTACGGTAGGGGCACTTCTTCTCCCACGTCTCAATAATGCACAAGAAGGCGCTCTTTCTGCAGCAAATGGGATGTTCATCTATAACACTCAGCAAGAGGCACTTCGCGTTTACAAGAATGCTATAGATGGATGGGTTTCGATTACTATGGGTGCGGCGGGGGCATCTAGAAACTTAGCTAACTTGTTGGGACCTACTCTTATCGATGTAGATTTACTTCCTCGTGTTGGAAATTCCATTAATTTAGGTTCTTCAGACAAAAAGTGGGTAGCAGCTTGGGCCACGACAGTCTACACCTCGGCTCTTGCTGAGATCGGCTCTCAGAGCGTTGTCATTAATGTAGATGCAAGTGCGCTCCTACCGGCCTTCAATGATTCGATTTCTTTAGGTAGTAGCTCCCTTCACTTCATGGCTGCGCACCTTCGTCAGGGATTATTCTATGATTCTGGCACTAATTTGAAAGGACAGATAGCTACAGGGATAACGGCACCAGATGCTTCAGTTTGTGCTATCGCGTTTCAGAACTTATCTTCGCAGGAGTCTGCTTTAGGTATCCTTACTGATAATAGTGCGGCAAATAATAGCACTGCTACGAATAGTATCTTAATCGAGACGGGCAATAAAACGGCAGGTACTGCCCAATCGGGAAATATAGTCTTACAAACTGGCACTGGGACGGGTAGTTTCCCGTTTGTTCGTGGTTTTATTACTTTAAATGCAGGTTATATCTCACTAGCCGCAGATCTAGGTGTGTTTGTTACCTCTACATTGCAAATGAACAACAATGTAATTGAAGGTGTTGCCGATACCGTGCTTGGTGATCCTAATAGCAAAACTGCATTGAATGCAGGTAGTGCTACCAACCAGTTGGTTATGATAACTCCTACCCCTACGTATCCAAGTCCAACTCCACTTACCGGTTATCAGATACCACTTGATGGAGGTGCCTCTACCGTTATTACTCCTATGAATACTGTATTTTTTTCGACGATTATGAACTACTCCTTACAACGTTTTGGTAATTCTCAAACAGGCCAGCTGATGATTTCACGTAGTAATGCGGATGTAGTAGATGTAGCGGAGGTATCGTCTGCAACCGGTTCTCTTGGTATCGAATTCTCCGCTACTGTGTCGGCGGGTGCTGTTACTTTAATTGCAACGCTAACCGCTGGTGACCCCGCTAGTATGTCGTTCAATACAGTATTCCAAATCTAACCATTAAGAACAAGAACGTGGGGTCCTTACGGATCCCACGTTTTATTTTTAAGTGCTCTGAGGTCACATGTCTGATAACTTTCTTAGAGTCAGCGGCGGTTTAAATCTTGCGAAGCATGATACCGACCCTGCCAACCCCGTTGAAGGAGACATGTACTATAACAGTACATCCGATACTATTCGCGTTTATCAAAACGGTGCTTGGGTATCGCTGGATACGACTGCAGATGAAGGGATCACACAGCTTACCGGAGATGTAACAGCTTTAGGCCCCGGCATTGCTGTAGCCACACTCGCTACTGTTCCGATTGCAAAAGGCGGCACTGGGCAGATCACAGCAGACGCCGCGTTCAATGCATTGTCTCCCATGTCAGCTTTAGGTGATTTGATTTATGGTGGTGTACTTGGCCACGCGTCTCGTCTCGCCGCTGGGGCCAACGGCCAGTTTCTTACTTTATCTGGTGGGGTTCCTGCCTGGGGGGCGAGTGATGGGGGGATTACTCAACTCACGGGTGATATTACAGCAGGCCCAGGATCAGGATCTCAGGCTGCTACGATTGCCGCAGGCGCGGTCACCGATGCAAAAGTAGCTGCGAACGCAGCCATTGTGTATTCAAAACTTTCGCTTTCTAACAGTATTCTAAATACAGATATTAATGCGTCGGCAGCAATTTCTTTTTCTAAATTAGCGGCACTTCCTTCAAGTCAAATTTTAGTAGGTAATGGAAGCTCGGTTGCTACCGCTGTCACGGTGACAGGTGATATCAGTCTTTCTAATACAGGTGTAGCAACTATAGCAGCAGGTGCAGTGAACAACTCAAAGGTCGCGGCGGGGGCAGCGATTGTTTACTCGAAACTCTCGCTATCAAATAGTATTGTAAATGCAGATATTAATAGTATCGCTGCGATTGTTTATTCAAAACTTTCTTTAGCAAATAGTATTGTGAATACGGATATTAATAATAGCGCTGCGATTGCATTTTCTAAATTAGCAGCTCTCACTTCAGGCCAGATTCTAGTAGGTGATGGAAGTTCCGTCGCGACTGCTGTAGCCGTCACTGGCGATATCAGTCTATCCAATGCGGGTGTGACTGCTTATGCAGGTGTGGTACCTATTGCTAAAGGAGGTACTAATAATAGTGCGCCTTTAGCAGGTTCTCGTATTATGGTTTCTTCTTTATCTGCTATAGCGGAGGCTCCTGCACTAACAAATGGGCAACTTTTAATAGGGGCTACCTCCGGTACTCCAACTGCTGCTGCAATCACTGGAACTGCAAATCAAGTTATAGTTACGAATGGTCCAGGCTCTATCACGCTTAGTGCGCCACAAAACATTAATAGTACAGCGTCTCCTACCTTTATTGGATTAACTTTGAGTGGATTAACCCAAGGCTCAGTTCCATTTTCAGGCGCAAGTGGCGTAATTCTTCAAAATAACGCGAACTTTTTTTGGAATAACGCGAATCTCAGACTAGGTATTAGAACTTCCACCCCTCAGAGTTCCTTGGATGTAAATGGAAACTCAATCTTTAGAGGTAGTATTTCTTACCAGGATGCAGCTGCGGTACCGGCCAATTATCAAATGTTTCAAGCGAATGTATTCACAACAGACAATACTGTTACCACCCTTGTTGCGGTTCCTACTGTTACAGACTCTACGATGTATCTTACCGCCCATATTATAGCGAGGCGTACGGGTGGTTCTGCAGGCGCAGTTGGAGATGGCGCTGTATACAAACGAGAGGCATTCATAAAAAATATAGCTGGGGTAGTTACGATCGAAACACTACAAACTTCCTACACATCAGAGGACCAAAATCAGTGGAATGCTACTTTCATAGTAAGTGGGTCAAATATATTGATTAGTGTTTTAGGTCAAGTTGGTAATAACATTAACTGGTCGACTACTTATTTTACGCAGTTCGTTACTTGAGCGGAGTATGTTACACTAAGTTTATTTCAGAATGATCGATTTAAGAAGGATTAAATAAAATGGCAATAGTGGGTCGTTTAACACTAGACACAATCTCAATCCTAGAAGTAGACTCGGACCCTTCTATCGATGGTGCGCGAGCATTTCCAGGAGCTCTAGCACTTCAATTTGATCTTTTAGGGACTTCCTCGGGATTTTGGCTGAAGACTGGTGTCACTGATACAGGTTGGACACCTCTCGCTACTGCTGATTTTTTAGTAACTCATCCCGGTCCTGGATTAGCTATTAATTATACAACGGGTGACTTTTGGGTGGGTGGGACAACTACCTCGATTGCTGCGGGTACACTTACGCTTCCACCCAGTAGCACTGGCTATATTTATGTAGATCCTACCACTCTTTCAGTACAATTTACAGTAGGAGCTCTTCCAGCTTTTTCAATACCTCTTGCTAAATTCACTACCAGTACGTTCAATGTCTTATTACTGAGTAACGTAAAAGAGTTAGCTAATCACATCCGAGTAACAGGTATCCCCGTAACCCTTCTGCCTGATACCGCAAATAGCGCAGGAACTGCTCTATCTGATGCCGCTTCAGACCACGCACATAATATTCCTACAGCACTAGCAGAAACTATTAGTTCCAATATAAATACTCAAGGTGCTGCTGCAACTTTTTCGCGTTCAGATCACCATCATCAGCTTACGACAACACCTGCTTTAGCTACGCAATTGCCACAATTCAATGGCACTGATTGGGTAGCAACTTACCCAGAAGCGATCTTAACTTTAAATACCTCTACCCAACTAATCGAGGATTGGATTTCGGGTGCAGTCGCAGGAAGTTTAAATTGGATTATAACCTCTGCGGGAGGGACGGCGTCAGTTATAGCAACTACTGCGGCTAACCATCCAGGGTTAATTCAATTGACTGTAAGTAATTCTGGAAATTATGTCAGTTTAGGTTTAGGTGCTTCCTCGATTTTACTTGGGGGTGGTCCTTTAGTTTATGAATTAGCTATGCTGATTCCAGCTCTAAGCACGGCGACCCAAGAATTTGTGATCCGGCTTGGTTTAGGGGATACGACTAATATAGATGAGATTGATGGCGTTTACTTTGAATACAACCGTGCAGTCACTGGCGATTTTTGGGCAATCAAAACGGCAAATGCAGGCATTCGTACTGCTATAACGACACCTGTAGCTGTGGTCGCTAATACTTGGTACAGGTTATATTGTTCGATCAATGCGACTGGTACTTTAGCAACTTTTAAAATCAACGGGGTCACACAGACTCCTATTACAACTAATATCCCAATTACGGGTTTGGATGGTCCTTTTTTTCACATTGTAAAAACTGCTGGTAGTGGAAACCGTACTTTTACCATGGACTATTATTCCCTTTACCAACGTTTTACAATCCCAAGATGAGATAAAATAATATGGTTACTGAAGGTATTAAAAAAATAGCTAATGTTCTAACAACTGCTTCTCGTAAACATATTAAAGAAGAGAACTTTGCTCTGCCTGGAAGACGTTATCCTATAGAAAATAAAAGCCACGCTAGAAATGCTCTTGCCCGCGTATCTGCATACGGTACTCCAGATGAGCAAGCAAAAGTACGTGCAGCAGTTCATAAAAAGTATTCTGAAATTGGAAAGGACTAAGATTTTTTGGAGGGAGTTTTATATGAAGTTTAGTGAAACGATCCAACTCGGTTCTTTAGCGATCTCCGGAATTTGCATGATCGGTGGTTTTTGGATGTATTGTGAGAGTCATTTTGCACTCGCTACCGATCAAAAAGAAATTAAAACAAAGGTTGCTAAACACGATGAGTTGATCTCATCGATGCATGACCAACTTCTTCGTGTCGAGTTCGCAACGGGTGCAGATAAGATACGGATTGACCCCAAGACCCAGAAACCTACTAATGGCAGATAGTCATAAGTATGTTAGACTTGTCTAAAAGGAGACTTTTATGAAACGCTATTTCTTTTGGCTATTCGTCCTTGTTTTTCCATTGATCGCTTACGCTGATGATCTCATTCCTGTAGACGTGTTTCTTAACCAGCTTCTTCAAAGTATTGCAAAATTTGGGGGGATGGGTTGGGGATTAAAAGTGGCGGCTATTATTACCCTCATTGTTTCCAGTATGAAGGTCTCATTTTTGAAACCTATTTGGGATAAATTAGGTTGGGCAAAAATTCTCATTGCACCTTTGCTTTCACTTGTAGGAGCATTAATTGCTTACTTTACGGGTGGAGTTCCATTCGTTTTTTCGGATTTTATGGCTTACTTGTTTGTAGGTGGCGGCTCCATTATTATGCATGAGCTCTTAGACGCTTTAAAACAAATGCCTTGGATTGGAGATAGCGTTAAAGCAGTCATTACTCTGATTGAAAACTCGTTCTTAGGAAGTATTGGAAGTCGGAAGTAATGAGGTTTCTAGCAGTATTCTTTACTTTCATACTGTTGCTGCTGTCGGGATGCGCTCAGGTACGCACCGACAGCAGCATGTCTACTATCTTAGCGAATTACCCTACGTTAGAGTTCTGGCTTGGAGATGTGCACTATCATGGATCCGCAGTCATCAATATTGAGAAGGGATCTCGTCTTTCATCGATAGACCTCAAGATCCAAACCTATTACCGCGGAACGCTAAGAATCAGTTCAGTAGCTTCTGGTTCAAATGGGTTGGACTGTGATTATGATAACGAGCTCGGCTACGAGGGTTCTCAGGTCGTATCTATTCCGGTGCCCGGGTCGGTAGGCTCCTATTGCACTTATGCGATTACTCTTTCGCCGGAGTACCCTCACCAAAAAACACAAAGTCATGTAATCTCTTCATTCCGTGGGTATATCCGATTTAGAGGGATACCTCCTGATACCCACTGGATTGGAAAAACAACTCGTACTTCAGACGGATCTGGAAGTTCTGCCCTTTTTCTTCCTGCCTCTTCTGCGAGAGACGTAGTTGTAAAAGGATGCGGGGTTAATTTTAAACAGAATTTAGAGCCCTCAAACGGTCTTATTAGACTCAACATTCAACAGCTTGGTCTAAACACTCATTTAAGAAATTGTGCTCTCGAGGGAATTTTATTAGGGGATCTACCCGCAGACGACTTGCTTTTTACATGGCTAGTCATGATCTATGACCATAATTTCACCCCTCTAGCCAAACCAGTGGTCGAAGTCTCGGGGAATAAAATCAAGATATCAGGGGATGACAACGTTTCTGTTGTCGCACTGGATCATGATTATACTTTAAACCGGCAAGGGAAGTTTAAGTTCGACCCACTGCTTCCACATACTATCCGACTTCTCACAATTGCGGGTCGTTCTGTAGTAGGTGACTGGGATCCGGATAAAAAAACTTGGAAGTGGGTAAGTGATGAATCCAGCTGATCTTGCAAATCTCTTTCAAGGTGATACTACCACACTCATTCTTAAACTCGTTCTGGCGGTTTTAGCGCTTTCGGCTTGGATCTACTTTACAGTTCAAAAGAATAAAGCAGCTCAGGAAGAAACCAAAAAAGATCAAACACAGGATCAATCTGGTAACCCTGGGTCTGCACAGGACATTGCAAATTCTGGCGATCCTGCGGCAGATGTCATCGATGATTTACATCACCGCAAGCCATGATTTTTATGATATTCTACCCGTAGGAGAATGAATCAATGGCTATTGCACCAACAATTAAATATTTTGGACAACTACCGACAACGATCATTTTCCAGACGTCAGATGATTTTGATGGAGGACCACAACTGAGTCTTCCGGTAATCACTCCTGGAGAGTATACCTTTCCTCAGCAGTCCGGTGGAGGGCTTTATAACTTCCACGAGGAAGCGATATTGATTAAGAATATCGAATTTGTAGGATCTGGAAGCTCGACTATAAATATGATAATAGCAGGGGTACCTACCAAAATTGCAACCTTGCCTGATGTGGGTTCAGATAACCTAGTCGCTAGAGATGTTATTCTAACCCCCGGGCAATGGCTATCCTTTACTTCTTCGGGTGGGCCGACTGGACCCAAGAAAATAGCTGTTACCGCACTCCTCACTAACGCTGTGTGGTCAATCTAAATGAGTTTTTATCAAGGTCAATCTAGAGAAGTAGTTCTGTTTTTGAGCTTAGCCGGAGCTCCTTCTTCGGGTATTACTCCTGCTCAAGTAATTGTTGAAACTCGTAAAGCAGATACAGTGGGTTTCGTACCCAAAGTTCTCACCTCATCCAACTGGCTTGAGATTGGGTCCGGTTTTTATGCGCTTACTTTTTCTAGCAGTGATTTTAATACTCTAGGGCCTTATCTCTTCACAGCTCAGAGTACAAGATTCGACAATTTCAAATACGAGACCTTTGATATCGATCCAGTGCCTATCTCTATGGGGGTAGCTCCATCTACCTGTATTGTCAGTGGAAACATCGTAGACATCGGGGGGCAACCTGGTCGAAATCAAAACATTATTGTCCGGCCTGTCAACTTCCCGCAAACCACAGGGGGAACCTCTCTTGTGGCGTCAGATCCCATTCAAACCATTCCTGATGCTTTTGGTAATTTTCAGGTAGTGCTCCTTCAACTGCAGATTGTTATCTTTGAGATTGAGCGAACAGGAGTGACAAATCAAGTCACAGTTCCTGCCCAATCCACGGCAAACCTACTGGATCTGATACCACCTTATCCTCCTTTGGGTGCGTAATTAAATATGATTAAACATATTCATTAGATATATTTAAACATATTTAGCTAAAAAACCTCAGCCCCGAGACTCGCGCCTCGGGGCTGATCTTAAAATAGTGAGATAGACTTCTCCGGCTTCAAACGCTCGATGTGGGGGAGCGTTAGAATCTAATTTAGGCGTTCATCATAGATACATCAGCCTTCCGTAACCGAGTAGGTCTTGGAGTTGCTGCGGTTGTATCTGCGAACGGATTCTCTCTAGAAGCAGCTTCAACAGTATCCGCTGGATCCAGAGTTTCTTCTTCAGGTTGGCTTCCTTGAAGCTTGTTATAGACTGCCGCACCTACAGCGGTAATCGCAATCGCGGTAAGCGTATTATAGACGCCCCCGAGAATCTTATCCACATGCCAACGCCAATCAGTCACTGCTGCCAGTTGAGCATTGGAATTAGTTTTGGCCACTGCTCGGTGATAGATTTGATAAGCAATGGAGCTTATTTCTTCTATCGTGAGAGAGGTTTCATTCATAGCATGAAGCGTCTCGCCTACCTGCTCCTCGATTGCAGCAAGAGACAGTCCATTCATTTTATCCCCAAGTCGACGATAAACTTCAGACACAAGGTCTTTTTTACGACCCATCTGATTAATTTCATCGCTCAGTTCTTTTGCATTTTTGTTTTCAGTATTGTTCATAAGTACATTCCTTATTGTTTATTTTAAGAAGAGAAATCTACCTCACTATAATTCTTATACCTGGAAACTTCCAATTTTTGCCACGCGTCAATATGTGTAAGTTTTGATACCTCTGTGCTAAAGTGGTATCCTAGCAATAAGGAGATTCTGACCATGTCGCTCGCGAACCAAATTGTCGATTTTGTGGATGATGTCGATAAATCGCTTCTGAAACTCATTGGCAAGGATGCCCCTACCTTGATGAAGACTGCTCAGGTATTAACCATCGAGGAACGGGAAAAGCTAGAGCCTGACCTTTTTGCACTGGTGATGCATACTGAGGATTCTCAGGTATTGAAGAAGTTCCCAATTACCGATGCAGCGAATACTTGGCTATCGGCGCAGTATTTTGAAAAGACTGCAGAGCAACTTCCTTATGTGGCTCAGAAAATCGCAGCATCCAATCTTCACCGTGCTTGCGCTTTTTATAAAGTAGCCTCCCCGGACTGTGTCAAAGAATGGGCCTCCCCTGAGATTAAAAATAATCTCTATCTCGAAGTACGGGATATGAAAAAATATGCGCAAGCAGCGCCAATTCGAAAGCAGGCTCAAGTGGAATCTGACGGAAGCAAATATTTTTATGCATTAGGTGATAACTACGCCATGCCTTCTGCAGAGTACGTTAAAAAGGCAGCGGCCTATTTTACAGATCATCACCGAGAGTTCCAGGATGCAGAAGATCGGCATGCATTTGCAGCAAATGTGCTTGAGCGGGCAAAAGAACTTTCTGTGCAGCTTGAGACAAAAGATACGCTAGAAAAATATGCTGGACAAGGATACGGGGATTCTTGGGAAGGACAAATTCGCTTGCGCCAAGAGTTGTTGCAGGCTAAGCCTGAAATGGCTGAGGCCCTAAACAAGCTCGCTTCCAAACGAGCAGAAACTGATGCGGATACTTTCTCTAAAGCGCTTTATCTTTTTGATAAACGTGCAGGACTAGCGCGTTATTATGACTCTCATTTAATGGATGCTTTTAAGTCTACTTTTGGCCGAATGCACAAAACTGCGGGATATTCCTGGGAAGATACAACGAGTGGCTTGTCTATTAGTGAAGGGGAACTCTCCAACGCAGTCGCTAATAAGTATGACCGAATTAAATCTTATTTTGGTGGAACCTTAGCTGATTCCCTAAAAAAACATGCCGTAGCTATCTTTGATTCTCTCCCTTCAGACGCAAAGGAAACAATCGTTAAGATAGCGAAAGGAGTACTCTGAAGCCTTTGGAACCGATTCGAGCAGCATCTCCTCCTGAAGAAGATCCCGTTAAGAAAGCTAAATGGGGTCTTCAAGCTGTGAAAACAACAGCGTCGGTTGCACGCGAACTCCGCGGCTCTAATCCTCAGATGGCTTTAGGCAAAGCACTCATAGGTGGACTTAAACTCGCTGCTGATACTGAGATTGATAATCCACTGATCTCGCCTTTAAGATTGGCAGCTCTTCTCAAAGAGTTAGGTTTAGATGCTTTGGCCTGGGAACCTGAAACCCTAATGGTAGAGCTCGATCGCAAATATCACAACTGGACTTCAGATCGAATTGTTCAGGCGCTGGATCATTTCCATAAAACGGGACTGCTGGACACTGAAGTTCAAACGCTTGTGCGCCAAAAACTTTATGCAATTCGCCTAGTCGCGACGACAGATGCCCCCCATACAGAATGGAATATATTTGAAAAAGTGGGTGGAGCATTTAATGACCGTGTAGCTAATTTTGGGTTGGTTGAACCACTTTCCGCGGCGGAATGCGCTAGGACTGTGATGATGATAGAAAATATTCGACCTGATAGTTATACAAATGAAATTAAGATTTATATTGCAGCTTGCTGCTTTGAAAGCGGTCTTTATACTGTAGAACCTATACGGGCTTTGAGTATGTCGGAAGCTTATTTAAACCAGATGATTTCAGACTCTAGAAATGAACCTTACGATACGAGCTTGAAGCAACAAATTATTGCAAAGTTTAAAGAGTTGGGCGCAAACGTACAACATCTTCGTGAGGTTTCTGAAGATGTTGCCAGTGTTCAGGCGATCCGTCTTATTGCAGTCGAACATCAAACTCAAAGTGGAACTCTCGCACAATAACTAATATGAGCACACTCAAATATAAATACAATTGCAAACTTGGTGTAGTCGATCATAGAGATTTTTTGTTCGCTCTAAAAGCCACTCCCTATTCAGGTGTTTTGCCTTCTAAAGTAGATCTTACTGAGTTTTGTAGTCCAGTAACAGCTCAGGGAAAAATAGGAAGTTGTACTGCACAGGCGGTAGCTAGCTTATTTGAATTTGAACAATTAGAGCAATTCCGCATTACACAAAATACGGGGGCAACCTTATTTGAAGGCGAGTACTCTACCGTAAGCCGTTTATTTATTTATTACTACGAGCGTGTTTTGCAGGGAACTGTAGACGAGGACTCTGGAGCAGAAATTCGTGATGGAATTAAGGTGCTCTCACACCAAGGTGTTTGTCGCGAGGTCTCTTGGGAATACTTGGACTCCAACCTTTATTTAAAGCCGGATGATGCTGCTTATGCAGAAGCCTCCCAACATAAAATCAGACAATACCTCCGTCTTCAAAGTTTTTTGGATATGAAACATTGTTTGGCAGCGGGACGTCCTTTCGCCTTCGGTATGATGGCACCTGAAGAGTTGGAAAGTGAAGAAGTTGCAAAAACAGGATTGCTACATAATCCGACCTCAGCCACTCAATTCTTAGGGGGTCACGCTGTGGTGTGTGTGGGCTATGATGATTCAACACGTCGAGTAAAAATAAGAAACTCTTGGGGAGCGGATTGGGGTGACAAAGGTTATTTTACAATGCCTTACGAGTTTATCGCAAACCCACAGTACTGTATGGACTTTTGGACTTTGATCAAATAACTCAGTAAAATGTAAGCTACGGAATCTGGAGAGAAATAATACGTGGAAGCAGTATCTCAAATTTATCCTTTTGTAACTTGTCCTCTTGTAGATCAGCCTGTGGATCAGCCTGTGGATGAAAAGTCACTTCATTTTCCACAGATTATAGGTTTCCAAGTAGAGTCACAAGATCTAGGTATTCTCCCTTTTGTTAGTAAAGATAATGTGTGCTTTCTTGATAGTCCTGAGTCAGGCGAGTGCCTATGAAAAATACTTTTGTACAAGGCTTTGTAAAAATAGCTGTGGGGCTTCCTAAGTCTTTTCATAAAATGCACCAGACCCTTAAAGCTAGAAAAAACTTCCCTGGTTATAGTGCAAAAAAAGTTTCTGATATGCTAAAAAGAAGGGCAGTCACATGAGTACGACTCTTGTCTGGAGTACTTTTGCAGATGCGAACTGTGACAGTTTTAATATCTATCGTGCTATTACTGGCATTGCTGTTACATTCCCGAATGCACTCCAAACGGGAGATATATTTCTATTTTCAGCTACAAGCCCGACTCAACAAACAGTTCAAATTACTGCTACAGATATTACGTCAGTTGCCTCAGCAATTAATACCAAAGCAAAGGGCATCAAAGCCAGTATCTCCCAAACTGGTACTACTTTATTTATTCGGTGCACCGCGAATAAAGACGCGAAACTTAAACTTTACTCCTGCACGTTTTTAACTCATACAGATCAAACTGTACGCATTATTACTCCACACTCCGAGTTCAACTTCATTGCCAGCAGTCCACGAGTTTCTGGGATTTATGACTATCAGTATCCTGATGTGAATGGCGATGTTTCGGATTGGTATTATATGACGAGTGTAAATAGTGGTGTCGAATCACTACCCACTCAAAATATGCAAGCGCTTCCAAACCCAAACACGCTTTGTGTGGTTGAGGGCCGCGTGATCGATCTTCAAAATAGACCGATTACTGGTGCACAAGTTTTGGTGCAGTCCCTTCCCCCAGTGGGTATGGCCAATAACTCTGGCATTTTCCTTCCTAATGTCATTGCAGTTACTGATATGTATGGACGTTGGACACTTCCCCTCATCCAGTGCCAATCAGTTCTTTTCCGGATTCCTTCTATCAGCTATAATCAAGTAGTAGTTATTCCGGCGCAGACTTACGTTTTATTTAAAGATCTAGCCCCTATAGACACCTATTTTTACGCCGAATCTGCGTTGGGAGAACCAGTATCTAAATGAGCGCGTCAACTCAGCCAGCAAATGTCGATCCTAATCTACGACTAGGGCTACAAGGCTCAGGTCAGGGGAGTGGTCGTTATCCTTCGCCTTTCTTTGACATAGCGCAACAATATACCCCGCCTACAGTTAAAGAATTGTTTAAGTGGGTTTATTTCTACGCCACCAATAATTCCTTCGTAGGCCCAGCTCTCAGAAAAATGGCTCGCTACCCTATCACAGATCTTATCCTTGAGGATCCGAGCCATTCGCTAGTGACCCATTGGACGTCTCTTCTCAATAATATTCTTCAGATCAAGACCTTCAATATGGAGACGAATCTCGATCTCATCACATATGGGAATGGATTCGTTACCATCCATTATCCTTTTACTCGTTTCCTTGCTTGCTCAAATTGCAAAGAGCGCTATCCGTGGAAAACGATTGAAAAGAAAGTGGACAATCTTCAAATCAGAATCAAGTGCAAAAAATGTGGAGTGGATGGAAACGCCGCTATTATTGATATCCCCTATCGTTCAATAGAAAATTTGCGACTGATTCGCCTCAACCCAGAGTACATCGATATTAAATACAATGACTCGACAGGGCGACACACTTATCTTTACTCAATTCCAGACAAGCTCAAACGCCAGATCATGGCGGGTGACGTCGACATTCTTGAAGACACCCCGAAGATTTATTTCGACGCAATTAGGCAAAGAAAAAAGATTAAATTAAACAGCCAAAATCTTTTCCATCTAAAACTTCCTTCCCTTGCAGGAAAGGATATGGGTTGGGGCTTACCCCTCATTGCTGTAGCATTAAAGGATTTGTTTCATTACTACACCCTTCGCCGTGGTCAAGAAGCTGTGATGCTTGAGCACATCACTCCTTTCGATATTATTTTCCCACAAGCTAATGGAAAGTATGATCCTTACGTTCATACTGATTTGTCGAATTGGAAACGCCAGATCGAAGTCCAACTTGCTAATAAACGCAGAGATCCTAACTATAAAGCAGTCCTTCCTTTCCCGATTGGCTACGAGCGAATTAGCGGAGATGGTAAGAGCATGATGCTTACTCCTGAAATGGATTTTCTAGCGAAAACTATTATTGGGTCTTGTGGTATCCCACAAGAATTTGTTTTTGGTGGGAATATGCAATGGAGTGCTTCAAGCATCAGTTTGCGCACTCTCGAAAATGATTTCCTTCATCATCGTTCTCAGATCCTACAGTTGGATATCTGGTTAGTTGAGCGCCTCAGGCTCTACATGGGGATTCCCGCACCAAAATCCATCAAGTTCAGCGACTTTAAAATGGCCGACGATATGCAACGTCTTCAGTTGCTGATCGGGATGGCCTCCAATCGTAAACTCGACTGGGATGAGATTTATAAAGAGATGGGTAAAGATCCTGAAGTGGTTAGGCAGAAACTACAAGAAGAAGCTCGTTTTGAGGCGAAACTTACCGAACAGGATGCAATCAATCAAGCTGAGGCTGGCGTTAGAGCTCAACAAGTCCAGATGAGAGCTCAAACGGCGATGCAAGCAGAAGCAGCAGAAAATCAGCAGGCTATGGCAGAAGCAGCATCTCAAATGGGCGGTCAGGCAGGAGTTCCGTCTGGTGAGCAGCAGCCCGGTGGTGAGGGTGGACCAGATAAAGAACAGACCGCACAAATGTTTGCTAAGAAGCTCTCCCAACAGCCACCTGATGCTCAGGCAAAAACAATTGCTAGATTAAGAGGTATGGATCCTACGTTTGCAGGACAAGTCCAAGTAGCGCTTGCTCAAATGCAAGCACCGCCTCCAGGTACTCCTGCGCCGACTGCTAAATCTGCAACAAAGCCTATAGGAGGAGCTGATATGCGCCCTCTTCCAGAACAACGTCCACCTCGTAGACAGGGAGGTATCTAATGCCATCTTTCATCCCACAAGATACCCGCGGTATCGGAACTAAGACAATTGAAGAAACAGCCGTTTATGAGAAGAGTCCTTTCATGCAAGGACTACTTGCAGCGGCTCATGGTGCTCTTTTAGCAGCTCCGATAGGAGCTAGTATTCAAGCACTTCGAGGGAAAAATCCTGTGGTGGGAGCTCTCGTTGCTGCTCTGGGTACAGGACTAATCACTGGAGCAGTTAGAGCCACCGCACAAGATATTAATAATCAGGAGCGGGAAGCCTTACTTCGTTACCACGCCGATCGCATCAAAGGTCGTGAGCCTTTCTTTTTTATGCCTCCTCCCAGTCAACTGGGACAATATTTTTCAAGAATGCATTCGATGGAGCACACGAGGGGGATGGATGGCTTTCATTCCCAAGACTGAAAGAAAATTCTATCATCTCAATCTTCACGATGATGCCGATAAGCTTGAATATGAGCGGATACTAAATGATCCCTCTTGCAAGATAATTTCTCGAACTGAACAAAACCAAAGCGAGAGCCACTTTGAACAAGATTACAGCACGACTAAATCAGAATTGCATATTTATCTTGAGGTGGAACAATGCACTTTCTGACTGGTTTTCATAAGATCGCAGACTTTGGTTTAAATACGGGAGGTCGCGAGTACAAACTCGAGGATCGTCCAGAGCCTTATGCGGCTGGCGCAGCTCAGATGGCTCCTACTGGAATTCCTGTTTATAATCCGAAAGGAATAGACCAAAACAGCCAACAAGCACTAAATAAAAAAGATAAAAATATAAGAGCTGCCTCAGTCATGATTGCAATGAGTAAGATGAGTTCTATTCTTAAATTTGGTTATGGGTTGGAAGGAAGTTACGCATTAGGTGCGGATGGCGCAGGTGCCGGGATGGACACTGCCGAAGCAGTATCCGAGCAATTAAAATATACAACTTCTCATAACATGAAGCCTGAGTACATGGGCTACGATAAAAACTCTAAAGCACAATATATGAAGTATCTCAATGCTGCTAAAAAAGGGGTTAAGAAATGAAAGCATTCACCACAGGATTATTGAAAACAGCAGCAATTGGAGACTTGGTTGGCAAAGGTCTAAATATCGCTAAACAAGTTGGAAAAGGTACTTTAGAGGCAGGTAAGGCTTTTGGCCGCGGTACTGTTCAATCGGGTGGACAAACTATAGGAAACGTTTTGAAGGGCAAAGAGTTTTCACATATTACTAAAGGCATCGAAAGCGCAGGCGGATTAAAAAAAGCCATTACAACTGCAGAAGGTAGAAAAACTTTTGCAGAGGGACTAGGTAAAGCAGCCCCATCACTTGCTGCAGGTGGCGCAGCTTTAATGGGCGCAAAAAAAGTTTATGATAAAACACTGGGCACCAGAGAAGCTGATCCTAATTACGCTTATTATCAAGGCGGTTAATTCCCATGAGCTTTATTCGTGGATTTAAAAAAATAGCTCAAATACCTATGCAGCCTAATCCATTTGCAGGTCAGGGACAAGGGGCTAAACAAATTCCTACTTTTAAAGCACCCACAGGACCGCCAGGTGCTCCCAGAGATGTATCAGTGAGTGGCAAAGGTTTTGGAAAGTTGTGACGACTATGTTTCTAAAAGGCTTTCACAAAGTAGCAAAAGTAGTCTCTAATAAACCACCCAAGCCCATAGCTAAGATCCCTTGGAGATATAACCAAGTTCCTGGCGCGACGGGGTTGGGTGGGTTTGTGATGAATCCGACGGCCATGTAAAAAGATGATGGTGGTATATTCAATCTTCTAAATCAAAGTAATTCCCAGTTTCTTCATAGATTTTTAATTTCTTCCCCGTTGCCTCCTCTACTAATTTTTTCCAGTCCCCGTGCAGACTACCAATGTGCTCGATCATATCTCCTCCATTGATTTCCTCCCCGGTCTCGAAACCTGGGTAGGATTGAACTAGATAGAGGAGCGCTTCTAAAAGATCGGGTGCTTTGGATATGAGTCTTGCATCATCAATGGAATAAGGACAACAAACTGCCCTACCGGTTTTGTCTTTAACCAAATAGGTATTATCTACTTTTTTATAGGTCCAACGTGTTGATTTTTTTTTCATGAGGCCCTCAAATAAAAGGCCAAGCAGAGATATCCCTCTACTTGGCCAAATAAGGTACTGTTCAGTTGACTAGTCGTAGTTTACTTCTATTCAACATTCTCCCTGCATCAGAAGCAACGTAATGCCTGTCCATGGATACACTTTCTTCAAGTGTCTTATACTTAGACTCAAGCTCTTCACACTTTTTCATGAAGTACTGTAGTTGAACCATTAACATTTCAATTTTATCGCAGAGAGCCTTGAAAATTGGCAAGTCAGCATAACCATTAAAATATAAATTTAACGCCTTATGCACTTCCTTTTGAAATTCTAAAAGAAGAGGTGCCACTTCTGGCTTAACTTTATTATTATTAATAGTGTAGAGCCACCCACGAATTTCATCTATCGGTAAGCAAATCATCTTATATTGTTTACCGTCTGCGCCAGTTGACAACATATGTTGGTAACTGAATTTGGTATCTGATTTAATTTTTTCTTCTTGTCTCCAAGCAGCTACCCCTATCGCTTCACATATTGGCTTAATCGCCACAAATCCTTGATTGTTATCATCGACGAATGCGCGTAAACTGAATTCACCAAACGGAACTTTCATCTCTTTCATACTAAATCTTCTTTTATAAATTGCATTGTTTGACATCAGAACTAGTTGTATACATATGTGTGCAACTGAATTGGGCGAGACAGCTACCCTAGCCATCTCGCCTCATATTACTAATTAATTGCTATTACTCAGAATGGTGACGCCCCCCTAAACACATCTGCGAATGGATTTACATACCCTGTGTTCCGCTCAACTGTAGGCTGAGTTGAACCCGGAGCCATTTGTCCACGAGGGACATAATGTACATTTGGAGTGGATATATCGATTTTGCTATTTCCTCTTTTTCCTAGTGAATCCATGATTTGATTAATGATTAACGCACACATTTCAAGAACAAACTTAGCGGCAGCAATCACAATAGCTTTCTTAAGGAAGTTGAAAACCAAATCTAATACCTGTAGGGCATAAGATTGAATCTTCATCATCCAGCTATAATTACCTGCTTTCCGCGCCATCTGCGCCTGACTTTTCAGAGACATGGCGGACCCAAGTAAATCCTTGGCTTCTTCGAAGATTGTCTCCGAAGCCTCTTGAGCTGCTTCTCTGAAAATACTACCTTTGGCACCCTGTTCCATTTCGGGTACTAAATCAAAGGGATTGGACATTGTTGTGAACCTCTGGTTGTTAGGTACTGCGTTTCGTTATACACTGACCGTTGTGTATCTCTATAATTCTTATACCGGGCTTATTGCCTTTTTTGCACACAAGTAGCTAAAAACTATGAGAACTTTTTCTGGAAATGAACAGTTCGATACTCTTAAGAAAACCATTTTAGATTCCTATACCAAAGTCTTTCCAGTGGAGAAAAATGGTCATAAAATCGAACTCAAAAAGATTTGGGTAGACGACCAAGATCTCGACATTAATGATTTTACCGCTCAGAAAAAAGTTCGTCTCGCAGGAAATACCTGGGGTGCTCCTATTTACGCATCGATCGTATTAAAGGACGCAACAGGAAAAGTCGTTGATACAATGGACAAGTTACGCATGGCTACGGTCCCCAAACTTACACCTCGCGGGTCCTATATTGTCTCTGGCAATGAGTATCAGGTGAATAACCAACTTCGTCGTAAAGCCGGTGTTTATGTTGTCAAACGCGCTACTGGTGATGAGTACAAAGCGATGTTTAATACAAAGGGGGAGAACTCGCGTAACTTCGAGCTCCACTTCGACCCAGTTTCAAACAAGTACGCGATTAAGAAACTTGCGGGATCGGATGCAAGTCTCCCACTCTATCCCCTTCTTCACTCATTAGGTATCACTGATGAACATCTCAAGAAAACATGGGGGGATAAAATCTTTGAGGCTAATCGCGCTACCTCAAAGTCTGGGGATATTATAAAAATTGCTCAACGCTTTACGGGCACTAAAATAGATACGGCTGAAGAAGCTTCAAAGGCTATGAATTCCTATGTGAAAGGGATTCAGATCGATCCTAAAATGTCGGAGATTACATTAGGTAAGAAATTCGATACTCTTCACCCAGAGTTGATCCTAGCATCCAGTCAAAAACTCCTAAATGTCTATCAAGGCAAAAAGCCCCCGGACGACCCAGAAAGTTTGCTTTTCAAAGAAGTGCTCTCTGTTGAGGACATGTTTCAAGATAAGTTTAATCGTCATCATATTCCAGCTATCAAGTTTTCTTTAAGTAAGCACCTAGGTAAGAAAACTAATCTGAAAGAGATGATCGACCAAAAACGACTCACCCACCCAGTTGAGAAGTTCTTTATTACGGATGATCGCTCGAGCACTCCTGAACAATATAATCCGGTCCAAATGCTCTCTAATCTTTACAAGCTCACAATGACTGGAACAGGCGGGATCAAAGACCCGCATACGATTGTTCCTGAAGTGAGAGAAGTGCACCCTTCGCATGTGGGGTTCATAGATCCTACACATACTCCGGAAAGTCAAAAAATCGGTACTATGCTCCATCTTACCTTCGGCTCCATCAAAGACGGTAAAGATGTTCGCACCCGTGTCTACAATACACGCACTGGGAAAATGGAAGAGCTTACTCCTATTGAACTCTATTCCAAGACAGTCGCATTTCCAGATGATGTAAAATTCGATAAGGACGGCAAGCCACAAATTACTAAAGCTACCACTCGCGTTCAACGAAATGGAAAAGTAGAGACTGCTGCGGCTAAAGATGTAGAGTACGTCATTCCTTCACACACACTTCTCTTCAGCCCTTCCACCAACTTAATTCCATTTTTACACAACGATCAAGGCACCCGCGTGATGATGGGTTCCAAGATGATCGAGCAAGCAATCCCACTTCTACACCGTGAAGCCCCCCTCGTACAAACAGCAACAGGAGTTGGCAAAACCTTTCACGAGTATATTGGAGAGAAGCAATCTGTTTACGCTCCTACAGAGGGAACTATCACGAAGGTTACTTCAGATCACATTGAAGTGGATGGAAAAAAGATACCTATCTATAATAATTTCCCACTCAATCAGAAAACTTTCATCACTCACGAACCACTTGTCAAACAAGGGGATAAGGTCAAAAAAGGGCAGATCATCGCAGATAGTAATTTTAGTAAGAATGGTGTTCTCGCCTTGGGTAAGAATCTAAAGGTAGCTTACCTACCCTACCCTGGACTCACTTTTGAAGATGGGATTGTGATTACTGAGAGCGCGAGTAAAAAACTCACTACTCAACAAATTCATCGCAGTACCTATGAGATCCAAAAGGGCAAACGAAAGACCTCTTTGAAGCAATTCAATGCACTTCAACCTAACCTCATTGGAAGTAGGCACCTAGCAAACTTTGATGACGAAGGAGTAATTAAAAAAGGTTCGGTTGTTCAGCCTGGCCAAGTTGTCATCGCAGGTCTTAAATACGAACTAGACAGCCTAGAAAACGCCTCTTTCAAAAAAATCAACAAGGCTCTTCAAATGCCATGGACTGCCTCCCCTGTGCGCTATACTGGAGAATTCCCAGGGGTCGTTACGGATATTGTGAAGCGCGGAGATCGTGTTGAAGTTTTAGTTAAGTCAGAAGACCCAGCACGCGAATCGGATAAATTATCAGGTTTACATGGAAATAAAGGTGTCATTACACGAGTTATTCCAGATAGCCAAGCCCCCCATCTTAAAGATGGAACAGTCCCTGATGTCTTTCTTAATCCCCATGGAATTATTGGTCGTATTAATTTAGGACAACTCTATGAAAGTGCCGCCTCAAAGATCGCTTTGAAGACAGGCAAACCCTATATTGTAACTAATTTTGACTCCGCAGCGACAGATCAGAAACTGACCAAAGAGCTTGCTGCACATGGACTTTCCGACATGGAAGAGATGTTTCTCCCTAACGGCAAATCTCTTGGTAAAATTAACGTAGGTAATCCATATATCCTTCGATTAGCAAAGACGGGCAAGACCGGGTTCAGTGCGCGTATGCCTGGCACAGGGTATGACATGAACCGACAGCCCATGAAGGGTGGGGAAGAGGGCACAAAGAGTTTAGACCTCATGACTTTCTATTCTATGCTCTCTCATGGTTCAAAAAAGAATCTCATGGATGCACACCAAAAAGCAGAAATGAATGATGAGTATTGGCGAGCAATAGAAACAGGAAATGTACTCCCTAGCCCTAAGCCTAGTTTTGTCTTCGATAAGTTTCAGAATCTTCTTAGAGGTGCAGGCATCAATACTCATAAGAATGGGACAGATATTGTTCTGGCCCCCATGACAGATAAAGAAGTTCAAAAACGAAGTAATGGTAAGATCTCTGAGTTCAACTTTCTCATCGGAAAAGACCTTAAAGAAAAGAAGGGTGGATTCTTTGACCCAGGGATTACAGGTGGAATATTCGGAGAACGATTCTCCCACATAGAACTTCACGACATGCTTCCTAATCCTGTTTTTGAAAAAGCAATCCGTTCATTGACGAATCTAAAAGGAAACGACTATGAAGGCATCGTCTCAGGCGTTAAACACGTCACCCCCGATGGAAAGATATCAGATAAAGCAGCTACGGGCTCTTTTACCGGAGGCGCAGGAATATCGCATCTTCTCAAGCGCATTAATATGGATGATCGATACGATGAACTCGGCAAGTCTCTTAAGACAGCAAAAGCAAAAGATCTCGACTCAATCAATCGACAGATGCGCTACATCAAAGCGCTCAAAGAACTAAATCTTAAACCAGAAGAAGCTTATATTCGTAAACTCATCCCGGTGATCCCCCCTGTACATAGGCCTGTGTATGATATGCCTGGACAAGGACTCAAAGTAGCTCCCGTGAACCACCTTTACCAAAACGTAGGAATTTTATCCGAAGCACATAAATATGATGTGATGAAGTTCCTTCCTGATGAAGAAAAGAAAGATCTCAAATTAGACACTTATAAAGCTACTCGTGCTCTCGCTGGCCTTGAGCCTGTATTTACCCGCGGTAAAGAAATTCCTATCGAAGGATTCATGTCTCAAATTACGGGGGACAACCCTAAGAGTGGTTTCTATCTCAACAAGGTAATTACAAAACGACAAGATTTAGTAGGCCGTGGTGTGATCACATCAGGTCCAGATTTAGGTGTAGATCAATTAGGAATTCCAGAAAAAATGGCTTGGAAAATATTTCACCCTTTTATCATGCGCGAGTATAGCTTAGCTGGAATTAAGCCTATGGATGCTCGAGAAGAAATCGAGAAACAAACCTCACGTGCAAAAGATATGCTTCAAGCAGCGATGAATAAGCGAACTGTGCTCGCTAATCGTGCACCCTCTCTTCATAAATTTTCTATTATGGCTTTCAAACCTGTGTTGACTGATGGCCTTGCTGTAAAAATACCTCCGCTTGTTTTGAAGGGATTTGGAGGAGACTTTGACGGCGACGCCATGACAATTCATGTCCCTACAAGCGAAGAAGCAGTACGAGAATCTCACTCCATGTTCCCATCAAGAAATCTTTTTAAACCCGGCACTGGCGAGCTCATGATGATGCCAAGCCAGGAAAGTGCGATCGGAATTTATTTTCTTTCAAAAACACCTGAAGGTCGAAAACAAATTAATTCAGTGCTACCTCAGAAATTACATATCGCTGGGGAACTCGGGTCAAAAGCTGCCAAAACACTTTACAACAATCTATCTAAAGAAGACCCACAATCCTATTCGAGACTTGTCATGAAGTTAAAAGATATGGGTGACAAGAAAGCCTATGAAAGTGGCTTCTCGGTGGGCCTCAAAGACGTTCTAATCGATAGAACAGCTCGAGACGTCACATTCAAACAGGCAGATGTTAAAGTGGAAGCGCTTAAAAAATCACATAAACCTGGCGCGGAGTTAGATAAAAAAGTAGCAGATATTTATCAAGGTGCAGCAGAGGATTCCTACCAAAAAATTAAATCAGGGTTAGGAGCCAAACAAAATAACTTCTATCATATGGTCAATAGCGGTGCCCGCGGTAACAACTCCCAACTCATGCAGATGATCTCAGCTCCTGGAGTGATGAAGGATGCAAAGGATCGATCTATTCCTACCCCCATCAAACGCTCTTACGCTGAAGGGCTTTCTACGAGTGATTACTTCATCGCAGCCTATGGTGTTCGTAAAGGTATGATGGATCGAGCACTTCAAACTTCAAAGCCGGGTGAGCTCAATAAAGACATCATGGCTTCTACCATCGATAACATTGTCACTCACCCTGACTGTGGGACCCGCAAAGGACTTGAGCTCCCAATTCATAATCCAGATGCCCAAGAGCGCTATCTTGCAAAAGACCAAGCTGGTTTTCATCGTAATGAGCTCGTCACGCCCCAACTCATTAGCCAGATGGGTAAGAAGGGCATTAAGACAGTCACTGTGCGTACTCCTCTTGAGTGCATAGCTCCAAAGGGAACCTGTGCCCACTGCTATGGACTTAATGAGCACAATGCTCTTCCACAAGTGGGAGACAACTTGGGCGCGGTGTCTGGACAAGCCCTCTCAGAGCCTATGACACAGTTAGTTATGCGCACCTTCCATACGGGTGGTGTCGCAGGGGGCACTCCTGTTACAGGAGGATTCAGTCGTCTTCAACAACTCCTCCGTATGCCCGAATATTTGGCTGGAGAGGCGAGTCTTGCTCAGACCGCAGGAAAAGTTACCAAGATCACTCCTTCAGCCGCAGGTGGGCATGAAATTCATATCGGTGATCAAATCCATTCAGTTCGTCCAGGACTTCCTCTCAAGATTAAAGTGGGGGAAACTGTCAAGGCAGGAGATATGCTCAGTGAGGGAGTCTTGCATCCTCAAGAACTTCTTAAGTATAAGGGTATGAAAGCTGCTCAACAATATGTAGTGGATGAAATTAAAAAAGTTTATGATGCAACTCTAAAAGACACCCCAATGAAACGTAGAACAGTTGAAACTGTGGTTCGCTCAATTGGGAACCTCACTAAAGTTGTGCATGCTCCTAAACAAGCAGAGTTCGCTCCAGGTGATGTCATTCCTTTCACGACAGCTGATCATTACAACGAGACTCGTAAGGAGCACATGAACGCCACAGACACAGTTGGATATCATTTAGCTCATCCAGTCGGTAGCCTCCCTCTTCATCATGAAATTAAAGAGAAAGACGTCGCGTACCTTCGTGGACAAGGATATAATAAACTTGACGTACTCAAAGATCCTCTCATCCATGCCCCGATCTTAAAGTCGATTGAACGGCTTCCCATGGAGAAGAAAAACTGGATGGGACAACTAGGTTATAGGTACATCAAAGAAGCTCTCACTGAAGGTGCAGCTCAAGCATGGAAATCAAGTGTAGAAGGTACTCATCCTATTCCTGCTTTTGCTTATGGAAGTACGTTCGGTAAGAAAAAGGAGCATTACTAATGTTTATCAAAGGCTTTCATAAAATTGCTGGTGTTAAAGAAATTGCTCGGGCAGTTACTCGTCCTATCGGGATTGGTCGACAAGTGGCAGAAGCGGTCAGAAAAGGTAGCAAAAAAAGATTAAAAAGTATTTCCGAGGGAATCAGCGAAGGGGTTCAAAAGAATAGATTTAGCCCCACTGGAATACCTAAAAAAAATATAGGTGAAGCGCTCTCAACTAAAAAATATCAGCATGAAGTAGGTGGAAAAATCCTTACACCTGGACAAGATGCTTATGCTAAAAAAATAACTCACGAAGGCACACAAGAGAGTGTAAAAGAGCGAGCTAAAAAAATGTATAATAAGAAAGGTCCCACTTGGGCAGCTCGGCATCCTATCATTACCGGTTTGGGAACTGCCGCTGCTTTTAAGGGATTAACTGGAGATAGCCAACCACAACCAGGTCCAACTGTTTATACGGGAACTGCTCCGAGTGGGATGTATTAATATTTACCAGTGTTAATCAATTGATATTTATTAATTTATAAATATCAATCACTATTGAATAGCTAAAAAAATCCCTTTCGGGACGATCACCCGTACGACGGATGCCCCCAACTCCTCTGCAATGTATCCATCACGTAATATGCCTATTATGCGATGTGTTCATTGTAGAAGACGGGTGAACAACCCCCGGCGTTGCTGACGTTGGTAGAGACCCAACAATACTACTCAATTTGGTGGCCCTCTATCCTTCGGCGGCAATCACCGGAAGAATAAGCGGGTGGTCAATCCTAGACCAAAGATTCGAAAATCTGTGTCACCCCCCTGTGACATTGCTTATCTAACAAAGACGTGCAAACGAAAGAACCGAAGTTCTCCCTCTATATATCTTATACCTGTTTTTCGTCGATTATGGGCGTCCAGGCAATGCATGCAATATCGCTTGGAATCGATCCTTCATGGCGAATGTGCATACATCCTACTTTCTCACCTGGAGGCGGATTTCGAAAGTACTCGCAAAATGCACAGAGAGGGTAGTCTCCTTTGAAAGCTTCTTTTTCTTCTGAAGTAGCCGTTAATAGTGAGGCCTCAAGTTGTCGTCTACGAAAGAAATTTCTAGCTTCATAAAACGCTTCCCCTAAATACGGCATCGTACATTTTAACACATACATGCATTCAGATAGATCTTCATCCGAGAAAGTAAGGATTTCCGGTATGTTGTATTTCTTAGCAAACGACCTGAATCCAGCCACATCATGGGCTATGAGAAGATCTTTGTACTCGAGCTTTTCTTCCTGTTTTACCACTTCTTTTCTGGACAAGTTGCCCCCAATATTTTTGTCTTGATTTGCATAAAACATGAGCATTGCTTACAGCGACTAAGATTTGGTTCAAAGTACTCACATGACTTACAAATCTCCATGCGCTTGGCCGCTGTATCACGTGCTGCTTTTATAGAATCCTTGAATTTGAGCATTAGCTCACCGCAAGATTTACAGCCCATATTTACCTCGATCTAGTTCTTCTCTTAATTGATCGATCCGTTGTTGAATTTTCTCTTCTACTTTTTCATCAAGAACTTCCCAATGAACCCCAGAAGCTTTCAATGCAATCTTTAATTCTTTTCTCCATGCCTTCAGAGTATCTTCTCTAAACTTATCTATGATAGGTCGAATTAAATCTTTTACTGATATCTCTTCTCTCATGATTACCCTAAAAACGAGTAAGCAGAAAATACGCTAAACATATTCTCTGCTTACTCAAAAGTTGGTGGACGCGGGGGTAATTGAAACCCCGTCCAGTATCTATCCATTCAGCTTTCTTCACATGCTTGTCCTGAGTTTTTGTCCCAGGCAGACAAAGCCCGATCCGACTTTCGTAGGACCGGTCCACCAATGCGTTTGTTATGAGGACCGCATACCCCATCCGAGCCCATTTATAAGGTCGGACTCAGTTGGGCCTGCTGTAAACAGCTGCCCTACCTATTGCTGGATTCCTTTGACGGGTTCTCAGCACCCCGCAACTTACTATCTTCCGAAGAAGAATTAGGCTGCTTTTGCGACTGCAACCTTGCGGCTGAAGTCAGCGTGAATGACGTTGTCATTTACGTTGTTACCCATTTTTACGTGGTCCTAGGTGCCACGGCATGCAAGCTAAATTTCAAAGATCCTGTCGAAACCTGTCGCGCCCAAATAAATCCTATCAGACTCCTTTTTCTAATGGAAGAACTGGTTTGAACCAATAAACCGAATTACACGTGGCAAACAAGATATCGTTTGTAGCAAGGCGTGGTATTTTCAGCTTCTCCGGCCAAGGAAATTGAGATGGGAGAACTAATTTATCCCAATTTTCATCTTCACAAATATAGATGCTTTTGATCTGAGAGGTAATCAAATAGCTATCCCCCTCTCTATCATACACGATGCACTTGCTTCCTATTGTAGGCAACTCACTAAGACGTCCAGTAATAAACTGGCTCGGGTGCATTGCGTGAGATGGGCTTTCTGGATGATCCACATTTCCCAGTTTAGTAAGAGTACCGTAGTAATACTCTGGGCTAGTTTCTACTACTTTACTTTTTTTCTTAGCCATTTTTCTTCCGTTTCTTTTTAAGACAAAGTATACAATTTACTTCGTGCCAACGGGATGCCTTATTCCATGCCAAGACTTTATTGTGAATGCCGCACATGGAAAGTGTTCCATTTATATAAGTAATATAATTCTGCTTTTTAATTTTATGGATCTTATTCAGAAAACTTTCCCTCCATGACGATATTCCCGACCAGTGTTATAACCCATTTTCAATTCAATTGCTTGTGTCAGATCCCACCCCATTTGCCCAAAGTAGTCTGCAATCCGAATGATAGCATCAGCCAATTCGATTGCTTGGCCTTCAGGTTTTAGACCAAGTTGCCATTTGGGTGACTCTGGCGGCACCCAAAAATCCGCAAGTTCCGCGGGCTGTCGTTGATAAATTGGAGGAGCGTCGTTCCTAACCTCCTCAACAAACTCGCTTACTTCCGAATGCACCAAAGCTGCAATTTCAAGATGGCTCCTACCTGTATCCCACCATCCTTTTTTAACTGCGTTTGCATGAGCTATTTTTACCAGATCATTGAGGGTCATTCGATAAACTCCATAGGCCTAACGCCGTTGTAACCTACATTTTTTGTCTTCCCACATTGACTACAAGTGAAATACCGCTCATCAGTACGCCAGTCTAAAGGCTTTCCTGTTGCCTCCGACCAACGCTCATGAGCGCAAAATAACCTTCTAAAAAACATGTGAACTAAATCAAACACTTTCTACATCACCCTTTCTGCTATTATTCAATCTCATTTGTTATCCTTCACTTCGCGCAAGTGAATAATTTCGCCTTTAAAGCCTCCAATAGCATCGAGAGCATGCCGATTAGTTGGATATATTCCAAAATAGTACCCCTGTTGGCCTACAATCATCCACCATTCTTTGCGTGGCTTCTTCACAATACGATGGCATGACTTCCTGTGCCTGATGTACAAGCTGTCATCAATTCTTAGCCTAAGTTCTAACCGATCCCCATCAACTTTTTCAATAGTTGATACGTATCTATCTACACCACTGTAAAGTGCAACTACCTCGCCCACTTTAGGGTTTTTCATTTAATCTTTTTCCTTATATTATTTTTAAATCAGCGGTAGGCCGTTGAAAGCGTTCTAATCCGTTTATCCATTAGTGCGTATACAATGTTTTGCGTAATGGCACCTACCGCCTTTTCTTGTCTTGTTACCGCTAATCTCAGCAAAGCCGGTTGGAGGACACTTTGCTCAAGAGCGGACTTCACCCAAGCCAACCTCGGGGTCGACAAGACAACTCTTTATTTAAATATAAATATCATTTTCCTAGTGCTTTTCTTAATTTTTGTAGAGGGTGCAGATCAGGCATAGTCTCAACCTTGACCCAAGCATTGATTGCTCTCCATGCAGCCAAAATCTTACGTCTTTGGTTTTTTAACCGGTCTATTTCTGCATCACATGAAAGACAACTACCATGAAAAGTTCTGTTAGTTCTGTGCCGCTTACAGATCATTTTATCAGCTCCTAGGATAGAGAGGAGGAAACTCGTCTACAACTGGGACATCTTCCCATTTGCTCCAATTTTTTTCTGCAATCAGATTAATAGGCCCTGTAGGCTGAATCACAGGATGATCATCTCCTTTAGACCACCCAATTTGTAGAGGTACTTCTCGATACTGCAAACATTTTTCTTCCCCTCGAATAATAAATCTTAGTTCGATCATTTAATACCTTTCTATCTAGATGTAAAAGCAAGTGGTATCTTTTCTTGTTCAGAATAGACTTTAGAAACTTCGTGGTAGTACATAACTTCTTCCACAGGAGGAGTCGAAATATGCCATGCATTCTTACCCTCATATAAAACGAAACTGGGCTTACAGCCTGGACAAGACCAGATTGGAGAATGGACGTGAATTTCTAGGGGGCGGTTACATTCATAACATGATCTCATTTTCTAAGTATTCCCTGAATGGTTTTAGCTACCATATACGCTAGTGTGAAAGTACCCAACCAATGCCAAAAATCTTGAAATATAAAGTGAAGGACTTCCATCATTTACTTAAGTCTCCAAATTCTTATTATACGTGCATGATTAGTTTTACGCGCAGATTTTTTAAAATCCCCAGTCCACTCCCACTCTCCACCTCCTACAAACAGCTTACCGGCAGCAGGACCAAGAAAAATATTCTCATCAATCATGATTCTTTGTACCTGATCTGCATCACAGGTTCGATCTGAATTCTCCATCGCAAGTTTACGTGCGACACTCTTGGCATACTTTAGCGCCGAACTTCGGTTTGCGGCTGCAAGATCCATTCCCTCTTTTTTTAGAGATTCCCCCATCTTTAGATCAAATTGTCCTTGAGAGGTGCATTCAGCCATTGCCATCTTTCCTTTGTTTCTTTGCTACTTTTTGTACCGCTGCTACCAGAATCTGTTGGACCCTCTGATGAGTAACATCTAATACCATTGCGATCTCTATGCCGCGTAGTCCAAATTGGATGCTCAAAACAAAACAAGCTCTTTCCTGTAATGTTAAAACAACCCCATCTAAAGCCCTAAGAATTGCCATACTATCTGTTGGCGTTTCTCCTACTTGAACACCTGCATTAGGACTCTCTGTATCGGGATATTCTTCAATATGTTGCTGCCAACGCTCTTTGCTATTCTTTTCCGCACCTTTTAAAGTCTTATAGTTTCCCTTTGTCTCTGCAAGATACCCAGATAAAAGCCATTTAAGATTAACAGTAGGCTGATGAAGGGCTTGAATCAGGACATGGCTTGCGAAGTCTTCTGAGTCTTGCGCATAGCCTTTGGTACAGGCATAGCGAATTGCAGACATCCTGAGTCTTTGTAACTTTTCAGGATCTGCTTTTTCAATCTTTTTTTGCTGTGCTCTTGAGTAACGCTTCCGTATTCCTTTAACTACAGCAACGGTAATCCCATAATGATCCGCCGCACTTTTACAACCGTGTTCATTAGAATACTTAACAATACGGCTTGCTTCAGCATGATCCCGCTGCCACGGAACTTTTGTTGTTAGCCCCATTTTTCGAAGTTCCCAACGAACCGCCCCGGTAGAGCGTCCCAGTTCCGCGGCAATATGCGGGATTGTTTTACTCTCAGCTAACTTTTTAAGGTGCTCAACTTCTTCAGATGTCCAGCTCACAATACCCGTGCTTCATAAAGCAGATCGATCAGCGTCTCAATTCTTCTCAGTCTTTCATACTCTTTGGCATCGGACTTCTCATCGAGAACTTCCTGTGCACAAGAATCACACCAACCTATGTGATCAGCTGTTGTGCCGCATCTCGAGCAGTTATTGTGGATGAGAACGTTAGGTTTATGGCCCATTAAGCATCCGCAGTGCTTCTTTTAAAGCTTTATTTTGTTCTTTTAAGTACCTAATGTTCTGATGAATGCTTCCTTCATCTCCGTCAAACTCAGAAGCGTAGGCGAACCTTGATGCTTCTAGTTTTGATTTTTCTAGCTTAAGGGCGTTTATTTTATTTAGACACTCTTGCTGAAATACTTCAAGAGAGAGAGCGCACTCCAATGTATCACTCACACAAGCGGACGACCAATCCGGATGGACTTCAATCATGGGACCACGCATACGGGCTAGACAACTAAAAATCTTATCGTCGTCGCTCATTATATCTCCTTAAATAAAAACTCTCTTCCGTGAGAGTTTTTATTTATAATGTGTATATAATTTGTATATAATTTATATATAATTTATATATACTATATACTATATACTATATTATTATATTTACTAGAACGCTGCGGCTAAACGAACTACTGCAGCATTGTTGACACCTTCAACATGCTGAAATAAAGCTGCTGCGTTAATTCCTTTAGCAAGAGCAAGAGTAGGCCCAACAAGAAGATTCGTGTGATTGTCACATTTCCACTCATCATCTCCACCTTTGAGTTGCCCGAACAAACCAACGTTTCCGTACAAGTTTGCATAGGTAGCGGTAAGGGCATAGGACATCATATTCTCACCAAACTTTGGCACAACATTGCCTACTTCAAGACCACCACCCAGGTTTTCATAGCTTCCGAAGAGAGCCGCGTTGTACATCCACATTTTAGCGGTAGGGCTGTAATGAGCCGAACCTGCTACTTCCATGTTCTTTGGAAGAGCGTAGTGAGCAAGCAAACTGTAATTCCACTTCTTATCTCCTGGAATTGCATCATGTGCTTGCAGTTCATAGCCTAATCCAGACATTTCTCCAGAATAGGTCAGAGCGATATCCTTACTGTCAGCTTCAAGTCCATCTTGAATCCAACGAGTATGCAACTTAGCCTCCGAATACTTTGAATACGATAGCGGCTGATAACCAGCAGCCATACCATCGTTATCAACGAGTAAGCCCTTCATTGTAAGATAAGCCACAAAGAGGTGATTTGCTTTCGCGAAGTCTGCAGCAATGTGCAACCCGTAGTTATCAACAGCATGGTCCACACCGATAACAGCTCGGTTATCAGTACCCATGTTAGCACCGGTAGTCCCCATGAAAAACTCACCGTGCGTTTCAGCAGCAAAAGAAGACATAGAAACCATCATTGCCAATACAGTAATAAGACACTTCATTGAAAACCTCCTTAGGTTTTTATTATAGAACTCTTCCTTTATGAAAGAGCTTTCTTCCCTTTGATGAGTGATCTAGTCACTCGTTCTCATAAGGGAAAATTGGAGCAATAAAAGGAGTGGTCTTAGCCGAGATTCTTTTATCCCGTAACCACTTCTTCGGCGCTGTTTTATATTTAGGCTCAGTGCCATCCATCATGGCGAGAGCAAGAATCATTCCATTAGCCATACCATGCATATAAGGGTCGTAATTCCAGTTCCCGTTGCTGCACTGTATCTTCACTAAATTACGAAATTTTTCTTTCATTCCCTTCTTCATATCACACTTCCTCTTTAAGTGCCTCACGAGCAATTCTTCCATTAGTCCAATGGCCGTCGATTATTTCTGCATCTCTCCCATCTGTAAACAAAGTAATTCCAATTTTTCCACTATTTGTGCGCCAATTGAATTTATCTGCGTAATATTCAAGTGCGGTTTTAATCTTAAAGTATTTTGCTCTGAGCTCCGTAATTTCAGTCATTAGCTTGGTGTTGTGATTTATGATGTCTATGGCTTCATCTTTATTGCTCACTGGTCTGCCCACTTAGTTTTTTCATCAGCTCGGTCCACGGCTTCTTCTGCACGCTCACGAGCAAGTCTGTATAATCTAATTTCTTTATCGTAGTTGTCATCAGTAGCTTCTTGTTCTTCTTTATATGATGTGTAATTAAAATTAACCATTTTTCTTCCCCACCTCTCGAACATGAATACACTCGTTGGTGGGGATATTACGGGCACTTGCCTCCCACGCGTCTTCTTTAGTCTCATAAGTAGCTTGGGTTCCATCTTCATAAAGATTGATCCAGAACTCCCGTCTAACCTTCTTTATGAGTTTACGACACTGTTTGGGGTTAACGACCTCCTCTGAATCAGTGAGGTAAAGACCATTGCTCGTAATGTTAACAATACTTCTATCAGCTGGTCGTATTACGTCACCTAGATCCAAGCCATAAACTCTAATTCGATCACCGATCCAACATTTCATTTTACATCCTCTTCCCCAATAGTCCCGATCTGCAAATCAATAGTTGCCATACTCCCATCATTAAATATTGTGTTATGTGCTAGATTTGCAGCCATCTTTCTTGCTGCTTTGAATCCCGCAATGTACGCTGATTCATGAGTAGCCCAAGAAGCTCCGCCAATATGGCTTTCAACATAAGAGTCGGCCATCATTTCTAATTGAGTCATGTAGAGTGCTCCAAAAGTGGTGGTAATTTTTTATTTTTATAAGATGTCTCAATTTGAGGAATCATCCAAGATCCTACTGTGCCTCCATTTGGTAAAACAATGTGACTCAAGAACTCTTCTTCGAAGGTGGTGATCCCACTCGAAACCGCTTCCATCTTTGCTTTGATGGCAAGCGCTAAGGCCCTCCAACGTTGTCGCCCTGCTTGCTCCCATGATTTTAAAGCATCCTCAGGATGACGTGCACTTCCGCGCCCCGCTGTGTGAGTAAACTCACGGTCGGTTTTACTTGGCATCGGTAGCATAAATTTGATCCGACGATTGTTCATCTGAAAGGCCACAAGAGCCTTATCTTCATGCCATTCATAGATAAACCCAGTTGCGCCATAACGATTCAAAGTGCGCTCAATCTCGCCTCGAGATTTCTCTGAGCTCACCTGTGTTTTTCTGCATATTTCATTTTTGTTTTTTCCTAGATTGTTCCACTTCTTCGATTGCTCTCAATAGCCAATCAGAAAGCTTTTTTGCTTTCTTTAAAGTTAAAGTATCTATATTCAGATCAATAATCAGGGGGCCGTCAGGTGAACCGTAGTGACGAACACTTGCATGAATAAAACCACCCAATTTAAATGGTTTAAATTTCTTCTTTTTCATTATTTCACCCTCTTAATTGCATATACAGATCCAGTTTTTGAGTCCTGAAGTAAGACTAAATTGTCTCCTTCTTTCAAGATGGATTTAGGAACCAGATGAGTAACCCACCGGTCTAAACCACTAACTAAAAGATAACCTTGTTGTGTAACCGCCACCGAGTTGCCCATAGGTATATGAACTGGAAGATCAGCCAAAGCCGTTACACTGATGAAGAGTAAAGATATAAATCGCATAATAAATCTCCTTTTGATAAAGCGGCGTATCCTCACAAGGAGATATACGCCGCCCATTGTCTCGCCAAAGTAGAGCTTGAGGATCGCTCCTCGAAGGACTGCCACTACCTTCAACCCCCCGCGAACGGGACTCCGTTTAGAGATGCATGAACCTAAGTTATGCCCTCAGGGCACCTTGTATTCAGCGGTAGTACTTCCGCCGATTGAGACAACTCATTTATGATGGCCGTCGGGAGACTCCCGATATTCGACCCGCGTTTAACCCAGCCTGGTGGAGCGCTCCACTGGGAACCATCCTATTATTTAATGTAGTGTTTCGTCAGCTTTTACTCGTCGATATTCACATGGGCCACACAATGAGTTCTTGTGCCCAACAATCCGGTCAAATTGCCCATTGCACCGAATACATTCTGTCGTTTCTACCGGTTTGTATCCTGGAATGATGATGCCCAATTTGATATATTTCGCTCTAATCTGCTCATTTTTCGGATCAGACATTTTTGCTCCTAATGATTAATGGGTCTACTTCGTAGTTTAATTGTTAAAGTAAATAATATCTTTTCACCAGAACAAAAGTGGGCGCACCCTCACCAAAAATGAGAGGGTGCGCCAAATAAGTTAATCATTTCTTATTATCTGCATGTCGCTTTTTATGGTGCTCTGAACAAAGCCATGCAACATCCAATGGTTTGCTATAATCATCATGGTGCGCGTGTATTCTTTTTTCAGATCCGCATTGCTCACATGGTTTTCTTTCTAATTTACCGGTTTTGATCGCATTGCCTACAATATTATGTGCCTTTCTTTTAAGTGGATTTCTATCAATCCAATCCTTCTTAATTTTAGAGCAAACAACTCTGCCATGAACACTCTTTGCATACCTCTCATTCTTCTCAATACGGTGCTGAAGCTTCCCCCGACTCCTATCGTGCTCTCTTATTTTTTCTATATTAGCCAGACGATGCTTCAGCACATCATACTTAGTACATGTCTTGCATTTATTAAGATGCCCGTCAGCCATTTCTGAATGTTTGTAAAAATGGCTTATAGGTTTCTGTTCGTTACAACGCATGCACATTTTCATTTAACACACCATGTCAAAATGGAATATCATCCGTGTTATTAAATGGAGTGCTCTGCTGCCCAAGTTGTGCAGCTCCGGGTAAATCTGCGGTGTGGGGAGGACGCTCTCCACTTTCTTTATGACCCAGAAATTGCACGTTGAGTGCCTGTACTTCTGTGATGTAATTTTTCTTGTCTTCTTTATCCATCCATTCTCGTGTCTGCATCTTCCCTTCAATGAAGACTTGTTTTCCTTTCGATAGGTATTTTGCGCAGTTCTCTGCAGTCTTGCCCCAAACTACAACACGAATCCACTCTACCTTTTCTTGTTTTTTACCCGCCTTATCAGTCCAATTTTCATTGACTGCAACACTAAAATTAGCAACGGCTTGCCCATCTTGTAAATATTTTATTTCTGGATCTTTTCCCAAATTACCAATAACCATGACTTTATTTAGAGCCATCTTTTCTCCTCAAAAACCCACCCACACAATCCTAGGAAAAGTGGGTGGGCGTAATGTCTAAGGTATCCTCTTAAGTAGTAACTTATTAAGTTATCACCTCTTAAGCCGTGAGTGATATTCCTAGACTGGTGATCACAACTAAAACAAGTGAGGTAGGAATACCCAACAAGCGCAAAGTTATGAATAATGCACAGCATACAACTAGTATCGGTTTACTGCGGGACGTGGTACTACTTTCCATGTAATAGACCCCTCCATAAGACTTATATCAGACAAATGGCAGTTTTTGCCTAGACCTAAAATGTGGTATATAAAAAAGATATGAGAGATCCCAGTATTTATGAAGGTTTATTAGATAAACAACTTGCCGGACAAACCTGCATAGGCAGAATCGTCAGTGTTGACCCACAGTTAAGACGCTGTAATGTGAAAACATTGGGCCTTAAAGGCCATACAGATGATTTAGATATCCGAAATGTTCAGATTCTTACTATCAGTAGTAATGCTAACGGCGATGAAAATACCGCTCTTCCTCGAGTGGGTGCCTACGGAATTATTGTTTTTGTTAACAGCATGCCTTTTATTTTAGGTTATTATACCCCTGTTCCGCCTACAGGTTCCTTTGATCGAAAAGATGACGTACCTCTCCTTCCTGGAGATCAGATTTTAAAGACGGTTGCAGGGAATCGTCTTATTCTTCGTTCGGGTGGGTCTGTTGAGATCGAGAGCACCAAACTCTGTCGTGTTTATCTTCTCCCATCTCATAACCTCCTCAATATGGTTTGTCAGAATCTTGAAATGGAGACAGATGGTGGATTTTGGAGATGGGTCAGAGAAGACGAGACAGATGATACTCTCTACCAACTCCTCGCGCATGACAACCTTACCCCTCAAAATGCAGTGCAACTCGAGCTGGGCAAAGCTGTCAGTGGAGCCTCACTCGATCTTTTCGCAGGACCCGTAGATGATGACAACATCATTTCAGAAAATCTTTTCCGATTTAATGTGGAGAACACAGGTGAAACTAATCTCAATGTAGGGCCCGACCTTCTCAATCTTAATATTCAACCTACTGGAGCGTTACTTTTAAACATCACTGATGCGGCAGGCGAAGAAGATGCCCCCACCAATTTTGAGCTCGCGGTGGAACCTACTGGAGATACCACTCTTAATATTGGGCCCGGTACATTTGTTTTAAATGTGCAGCCCACAGGCGAAACCGATTTAAATATAGGACCTGACGCCCTCACCTTAAACATTCAACCCACAGGTGAGACGACTACAACTATAGGAGATGGTGGTGCATACAACTACTCTGTCCAACCCTCCGGAGATACAACTCTGGATGTAGGCCCAGGTGCTGTCACATTCAAAGCGACTGCTGATGGTTCTGCGACTCTAAAAATCAGCAAAGTTGGGATTGGGGATGGCTCAACAGAAATCTTCCAAACCCTAGTCGACTCCATCACTGCTATTGGACAGGTCAAAGTTTTGACACCACTCGGGCCCGCTGCTCCAATTATGGCAAGTCCAGAGTGGTCACAAGTGACCCAACTCCTCAGTAAAATTAGTGCCCTTCTGACGAGTGTGAGCTAATATGCTAGATCCTCTTTCAACTTGGACTTCTACTCTTAAAGCACTTCCCTCAGTAGACTCCCAGAGCACAGGTGCACAAAACTTCGCGCAAGCTTTGGGCGACCTCATGAATAAAGTGCAAGGAGGTGCAACAGGATCCCCGGGCATCTTTGCGTTCGCAGTCCCCATCATGAAAGCTCAGCTCATGACGCTAACCCCCACAGGTGGGCCTGAGTGGGCTACGAAACTCGCTACGGGTTGGCAAACGGCGTGTACTGCTTCAATCATCACCCCGGGCACGGTCAGTAATCCTGCCTGGACTGCCTCAGGGGTTGATGTATTGACTCTCCCTACGGCAGCTGCAACCATCACGACGATCTCTGCGGCTGGGGCAGCCCTTAGTTCTTCGTTGAGTGCCGTAGCCCAAATCTTTCAAGCATCCAACCCAGACCCAGGGGAAGTCGCCAATGCACCAGAGAAAATGGCTAAGGCCTTTCGAGATGCGACACTCCTCTTTCAATTTACTTGTATTGGGTTAGTGTTAGCTCCACCAGCACCTCCTTTTCCTTTACCTCTTCCAGTTTCAGCGATGTAAACTAAAGCTAGCTTTCAAGTT
>Ga0315276_10000034_pt1 | contig 92419 bp, 77 predicted proteins | sample YL17G05_0_MG_FD_204542 | JGI IMG/M metagenome (GOLD analysis project Ga0315276, IMG submission 204542) | Sediment microbial communities from Yellowstone Lake, YNP, Wyoming, USA - YL17G05_0 | ecosystem: Environmental > Aquatic > Freshwater > Lake > Sediment | place: USA: Wyoming | collected...
AAAGACCGTTTCCTCGCCAGGGCAGTGCCCATCCTTGTCGGCGTTTGTGCTATCAGTCAGCAGCAGATCTACACCTTCGTCACCAATGCGCTTCAGCAGAGCGAAATCCGTTGCTGGCTCCAGCATCGGATGCTCCTCGAACTTGAAATCCCCAGTATGAAAAACATTTAGATCAGGGGTCCGGATGAATAAACAGCAGGTCATCGGAATCGAGTGATTGACGTGAATGTACTCGGCGTCAAAGCCTGTCGTCGTGACGTGATCGCCGGGCTCCACGGTTACTAAGGTATATGCATTTGGATCGTGGCCTAGCTTGGTTAGTTTGAGCCGCAACAGCTCGATGGTCCACGCGGTGCCGTAGACCGGCGCAGGCCATTTAGGCAGAAGGTGGGGAACAGCTCCAAGGTGGTCTTCATGAGCATGTGTGATGATATATGCGTGGACGCCGCCGATTGCTTGAAACCAAGTGTCGACGGCAGGCACGATGGCATCGACACCTAGGCGCTCCGGTTCAGGAAAGCGCACTCCAGCGTCGACGACGAAGAGCTTCCCGCTGGCAATATAGGCGGTTAGGTTCATGCCAAATTCCCCGCATCCTCCCATCGGAATGATACGAAGGGCGCCGGGTACTGAGGCAGGATTGAACGGGTGTGTGTCTAGGTTATGCAATGATGGTTATCCTTTGGTCGGAGCAAACTCGAAGGGGTAGCTAACTTCAACACTGCCGTGTCTTGGCCGGGGAAATCGCCAGGTCATTATTTTTTGCCGAATGCACTCTGTCATACGCGGGTCTTGGATACTAGTGGTGATCAATGCCACGTCCGCTATGGCCCCTCGTGAGTCTATGCGCCACTTCCATTCCATCATACCGGCGGCTTGGTCATTGCGGCGCAGGGCTAGTTCATAGCACAGTTGCAACTGGTACCGATTCTCTTTGATATAGCGTTCGATCAACGGTGGCTCAAGGTCGCCGATCAACGGCTCGCGTGCCGTCGGTGCGCCCTGCGCGGGTATGCCGTATTCCGAAGCCTGAATTTGGTAAAGCTTTTCGTCGGCCAGTCGAAGATCTGAGCCTATGTTGAAGGATGCATAGCGTACACCCTCGGGTATGGCGATCGGACCTTGGTCATCGTGCGGTCTGTCTAGTTTCAAACGGTCATGACGCAGTGTACCGCGCTGTTTCGCCTTTGCCTTTCGACCAAGTGCATCAGCCTCGGCGTACATCATTTCTTCGTCGCTTAGATTGTGAAAGACGTGAATTTTCGCAATGGAGTCTGCAAGGGCAGGGTCCTGGTGCCTGATATTGCGGTATTCCTGCCAAGCATAGTCCTGGTCTGCAGGAAACTTCTCCTGGATCTCACGTCTGGCAACCAAGCTCATGTCGAAGCCGCGCTGCAAGATGTCGATTTTATCGATGATGCGTCGCATGCTGCCGCTGCTGCTCTCGCCTAGGACGCTAGGGATCGACAAAATTGCGACACCGTCTTTCATCGTTTGCAGGTGATCGATCTCTTGCTGCCGGTAGATTTTTGCCGCCAGGCTTTTACGGGCGTCACCAAACATTGCCTGATATAAATTCGTCGTCGAACTATCGACCCATTTCGGCTGATCTTCATGCCATCCCATGAGCGCGGCGGTAAGTGCCTCGTAGTAGCTCATGACCGAGGCGGCTAGGTGCTTACGGTCGAGGTTTTCCTGCAAGGCTTCCGGTGCAGTGCGCAGGTGGTCTGGGGCGATGAAGGGCAAGGCATACTCAGCGGCGACGTCTGATAGCTTGGTGGCCCTGTGGTACGGTCGATTTAGGAGCCCTGTCAAGGCGCCTCCGATGAGAATCGACGTCATCAAAAGTCCCAAAAGGCCCATATGCAGTTCGAGTCTTGAAGCAAAAAGCAGACTGAGCAAAGGCTTTCGATAGGCCGGACTAGTGCCGCTCATGGCAGTCTTGGTGAGAGGCTCAAGCGGAGCTAGCTTGATCATGATCCGCAGGTCACTTTCGGTGACGCTGGCGTAGTCTCCAAGTTGCATCAGGACCTGATGTCGGCCGCGCGATTGGCGTTTCAGCGTAATCAGGTCGCCTTTGCTGGTGCAAAACCCCTCCCACCGGTGATCGACATCGAGCTCGACCCCGCCAGGTACGAAACGCAGGAATTCTAGTCGACCATCGCTGAGAGGATAGTGCGGCACCACAAAGGGTCCTCGACCCTGGCTGGTTAGAGCTAAGTGCCCCCTTCGCCTAATCGGCAAGTGGACGGCGAGTAGCGACGAGCCATTTTGCAGGACTTCGACGTAAAGCCGATGTCTTATCCGCTGGCTGAACTTAGCCTTAGCGAGGGTCCTGCTACTGTTGGTGCCATTGACTGCGGATCGATCGTCCTTTTTTGCCTTCATTCGGTGGTGTGACCTCCTGAAGGGGAGTCGTGAGTTGATCCGTGCAGCGAACTAGCAATGACTAGGGTCTCAAGCGCATAGCTGGTTATGCCGACCTCGGCAAGTGCAGCGATGACCGGTCGCAAATGCAAGTATCTTAGGCGTTGATCAGCGGCGATGACCGTCGTGGTCTGCGAGCCCTGCACTCGCTTGAGCAGGGCCGCGGACGCAATCTCACCCTCTACCCGACGGCGGAGGTATTCAACAAAAGGCCGCATCTCGTCCGTCGATGCAGAGTCCTGGCGCCAGCGAAAAACTCTCCGATCGTTGGTGGTGATGACGATGTCCGGGCCGATCGGAGACATGCTGAACCATACCGCACTGTCTGGTCGCACCTGCGAGGGAAAGTTAATCAGGCTAGCAGGGTGTCCCATGCGTGGATTGGTCGCGAGCACCAGGTGGGCGGTAAGGAGTAATACAAGCGCAACGGTCAGAAGAAATGGATAGGGATACCACCATAGCGGCTCGCTGAGGCGCTGCTGCTTTGCAACGTATGCCTCGCTCCAGTTGGCGGCGCGCGAAGATTCCATGGCCATTACATAAGTCCGTTGCTTAGAATGATGCGTTCGAAGTGTGGTGATGTGCGAAGTCCGGCCACAACCTGAGTGACGATAGGTACCGGGACATCTCCGGACGGAATGAGGACTAATACCTTACTAAGTGGAATATTCTGGTGAGCCGCCCGTTCTCGTACCCATGACGTCAGTTGTTCTAGGAGTTTCTGTAATTGCGGCGCCCCATCTATATGGCGAATGATGTATTTGTCCCGGACGTTTGAAAAATTTACTGAAAATGCCGTCAGATCTCCGAAGTAAAAGGCGTCTGCTGTGAGCACCACGGCTGGAGAGTTCTGTGTCAGGCTCGCTTGCGGCTCCTCGCGATACTCGTGCAAACCTGGGTCGTCAACCGAGGCTTGAACCAACGGAATTTCCAGTGGCACCACACCGTAAACCGACGCAAGAGTTACGGCTCTCAGGCCAAAGCTCAGGATGGTTAAGAGACCGAACAGGCCAAATAACACAGCAGGCATCGACCAATGATCATCAGATAATCTCTTCTTCGTCCTTGATATCCTCGACTGATACATCATCAAAACTCTCATCTGCATGAACTTCGGACGCTTCTTTGGCGCCGGCATTATAGTCAACTTCAGGTCTTGGAGCGCTAGCTGTACTAGGTGATTCTTGGATCTGAGATGGGCCTGGCATAAAATATGCAGCTTCTTGAGGTGCAAGAAGATTGAGCAAAACCGTCACGCCGTGGTGAAGTCGGTCGGTGAGGTTCGCGGCCATACCTTTCAGTACATGATAACCAGCTAGGAGCATCATGCCAAAAACTAGACCGAGGGCAGTCGGGCTCAATGAACCAGCGATACCTTGCGCTAACGTCGCCTGCTTTTTTGCTGAATCCAGTACGTCGATAGACTGAAACGCAGTCCAGAGTGAGTCAATTGTTCCGAGAATGCCGACGAGCATGATCATCAAAGTGATCGCAGGAAGGATGGCCAGACGCTTGTCGATCTGCGGCAGGAAGTCGATGGCTTCCTCTTCAATGGTACCTCGAACCTTGCTTGGGTCAGCTTCTGCCGCCTCGAGAGCGCGTGATGCGATATGTGGCAGGGACGTCCCAGAAGTGTTTTTACAGAGTGTGATGGCGCGCGTCAGGTCCTCGGCGTTGACCATCTTTTTCAGGTTCGCTAAAAATTTCACGAAGTCGATGTGATAAACGAGCTGCAGCATAATGATACGTTCGAACATGACGATCGTTGCTAAGAACCCCAAAGCTAGAATGCTGAGCACATAGCCATTTCCATGCTGCAGGCTCAGGGCCAGTTCTCCCCACATAATTTGTGCTCCCGGCTGGTTTCTTTTAATTGTAACCGAGATCCGCGCCAACTCCCAAGGGAGGGGCGAAGAAACCCGCGGGCAAAAGGAGCGGTGTTTAGGATTTCGGTGACTTTTTGCCGGCGGGGCGAATGCTTAGACGTTCGGCAGCCAGAGTTGGTGGCGCCGGCGGCTTGAGCGTCGTCTGAGGATCATCGTCAATCCGGTCGGAGGCAGGACTTGGACTGATTGGTACCTTCTGGCTAGCCGTACTGGTTTTAAGGGTTAGAGCGCCGGATTCATGAGCTCTGATGCACGCTTTGAGGATCTCTGGGTCGAAAAGATCCTTCTCCTCGACCATCCTCTGGATGGCATCACTTTGGTCCATGAAGCCTGAATACGCGCGACCAGACACCATTGCATCGAAGACGTCGGCGATGGCCACGATGCGGCCAAAGAATGGAATCTCTTCGCCCGCAAGTCCATCGGGATAGCCTGTACCATCCCACTTCTCATGGTGATGCTTGACCCCAGAGAGGAAGCGTTGGGCGTTGGGCATGTTGCTGATGATCTCGGCACCGATGGTCGGATGGAGCTGCATCTCCTCATATTCTTCAGCACTCAGCATTGAGGCCTTCTTGAGGATAGCGTCCGGAATGCCGATTTTGCCAATGTCGTGGCAGAGGGCGCTGATCAGCAAGAGGCGTTTAAGGTCACGCCCCAGCTTCAGCTCCTCGGCGATCGCCAGAGAGTAGCGGCTTACCCGCTCGGAGTGGCCATGAGTGTAGGTGTCTTTGGCTTCAATCGTTGCAACCATGGTTTCGATCATGCCGACCATCCAGGCGTCGAGTTCGCGCCGTAGTAGTAGCGCTTCAAAGTTTGGTGCGCAGCGGCTAATCAACGCTTGTACGAGCTCCAGTTCCTTTGCGCCGATAGCTTGCGAGGTGTTGTCGGCCTCGATATGTAGAACGCAGATCGGTTCTCCGTTGTGGACCATCGGCAACACGACTCTGTTACGATTGGCTTGGGTCACTTGTGGCGACACGTCAGCAAGGAGCAAGAGCCCTTGCTTCCTCGTTAGCACGTCCTCAAATGACCGCTGGCTCAATAGAAAGGGTTCCTTTTTCCGCTTATAGTGCCGCGCAGCGCAAGGCACTAGCTGGCGGTTTGCGGCAGTCCAAACGAACACCGCGGCGCGGCTGGCGATTGGCATCAGCTTGCCGATCGACTTGAGCAGGGTCTCGCTAGCCTCCTCTAAGCCAAACGCCACGATGATATTGCTATGAAGGTCGTAGACTTCTTTGATGGACCTAAGGTCAGTCGTTAAGTTGTTGACCACTCCGAGCTGATTTAGCCGGACCGGAGTAAATTTTGCGCTCAGCTCCCCCTTGCCGATGTCGATTGGACCTTTTAGTCCCATGTCATCCGATACGACCATTCCAAAGTCGAGAACTTCGCGCGCCAAGTGGATGTCAGGCTCCGAGGTGACGAATTGAAACTCGGTAGCTCCGACTAGGAGCTTGTCGCCATTTTGTAAGACCGCATTCAAAACTCGATCGCCGTTGATATATGTGCCGTTTTTTGACTCTAAGTCCTCGCAGATAAAGAGCCTGCCACGACGCTTGATACGCAGATGAAAGCGAGAGGTTTCCTCGTCGTCAAGCACAACGACGTTACTTGGATCGCGACCAATGGTGATCGGAAACTGGCTGAGAGTGATGCGGTCGCCAGCGCCTGTGCCGCGTTCGACGATGAGTAGCGTCATGTAGGTCCGTTCGCGTAGGTGGCATGGGTGGGCGGTCCATTGCCGTCACCTCTAAGCTTATCGGCTGCTTCTGGACAAAATTGACTTCAGCCTAAAGCTTGGTCAGTTTCTGCCGATAGGTTCTTCACGGTTTGGTAAAGACACGAAGCGACGGAAACTAGCCATGGTTTTGAGAAAATGGAATATCGCTGCGTGCATGCTTGTCTTGGGCGTTGCTAGCGCCGTAATCGCCAGCGGCCGCTATACGCAAGTCGCCCAGGCGCTGCCCCCGCTGGGTCAGCGGCTTTATGGCCTGGGGCAGCAGCAGTCTGTTGCACCGGTAGTGATCGCTCCGGCGAAAGCATCGAGCCTGGGCAGGTATATGCGTGATCCGGATCAACCCGGGCATTTAAACGTGCTTGCTCCACACCGAATAGTCGCCCATAAACAGCCTGAATTAAAAGAAAAACCAGGCAATCTTCGGTTTCAGCGACTGCGTGTCACGGGACATTTGCAGCAGCCTAGGGTTGCCTTTAGGCTGGATCCTTTGCCCCTTGAGCGGGCCGACGAGCCCATTAGCAAGGATTTTTATCCCAAGGTGTTCGAACCGGCTAAGGACGATGCCTTTTAGTCTGGCACGAGCTCAATGTTAGCAGCAGTCTCGACCCGATAGCGCCGCCCGCTTCTGTTAGCGCTCACCGACAAAGATGATGTGGGATGTCGAGACGGTAGCAATATTTGGCTGGCCGGTCAATTTAAATCTTCCAGTATGCATCCTTGGGGACGCAACGATAGATTGACTGAGTCCCGCCACTCGCCTAGCAGCATTGCATCATTTCAGGGAGGTCGTATTGTCCACGCTTGGATCACTGGACGAGGCTTTGTTTCACTCCATCAACAGCGGCCTGGGGCAAACCTGGCTCGATGCTCCGATGATGTTTATTTCGAATAAATACACCTGGCTTGCAGTGGGTGGCGTCATTCTGTTGCTCGCGTTGCTAAAGCGACGTCGGCACCTACTTCCTTTGTGTTTATTGCTAGGAAGCACGATCGGCTTGACTGACGTTGTGACCTATCAGGTAGTTAAGCCTCTGGTTGCTAGGGAGCGACCTTGTAAGCGTCCATTGGCCGAGTTGCGTATGGTCCCGATTTGGTGCGGAGGAGACTACGGCATGCCGTCCAATCACGCCGCTAACGGGATGGCATTGACGGCTATTCTCGCCCTTAATGCCCCGGCCGCAGCCGCATGGGTAGCTCTCGTTTTGACCGTTATGACTGGCTTCAGTAGGGTGTACCTGGGAGTTCATTTTCCTGGCGACGTGTTTGCTGGCTTTGGTTTTGGGGCACTGATTGGGTGCGTTTGGCATTACTTGTTTTGGCGCTTATGGCCGGCCCTCGGGTCATTAAAAATGCGCGTCATCGAAGCTAAATCCAAATTCAATCGTTAGTTGGTCCAAGTCCTAAAGCTCGCCGCTTAAGTCGAGCAATAGGCTTGGCTTGCGCGAGGTCGATCCAGCCACATCGCTATACGCGATGACCAAGCAGGACAACCTGGTAAGTGCCAGCGATCCAGCGCCGCTGAGATCGCCGCCAAAAGGCAGCAGAAATCCAAATCCGCCGTCTCGGTAGGTTTGACCTAGGTCGATCGACCTGCCGATATCGTAAAACAATCGCCAGCGCATTTGGCGAGTGAGGAGCAGGGAGTCGCTGGGTATTGGCAAATGAAATGGGAGGAGCAAGTCGAGACTGCCCGAGGCAATCGAGCGCGACCAGTTTAGTCCGCGTTGATCGAGGCGTAGATGTGCTTCTTTTAAGTCGGTGGGCTTAAACAGTGCGACCTGGGGCAGCTGTCCGTCACCGGTTACCAATCCACGAAAGGCTCTGGCACTGAGCGCAATGCGGTTGGTAATATTGCACTGACTCGACGCTGCTGCCTGACTTCGATCATATTGAAACCCCTTAGCGAAGGCGCCGGGGGCCTTCTCCTGCTGTCCATTTAGGCTATAGCTGCATACTCGGGGTGAGCCAGCGGGCCGCAAAGTGGCGCTAATGGCAAAGGTTCCATGTGCGGACTCAGGCTCAGCGGCGCGTGCCCGCCGCCTCAGGGATAGGCCAAGGCTAAGTTCCGGATTGCTACCTCCGACCGGCGACCTTGATAGCGCTACCTGTGCTAGTCCATCGCGGTCATAATTCTGGCTGAAGTCAACCGATCCATTCAGGGCATAGTCTGGTAATCGGAAGCTGTCACTCAGACTAATCGCCGCGAGCGTTGTTCCAGGCGCTGCCTCGAAGCGAAGCAAGAGACCGCTATTGATATACTTAAAGAGAGCAGCCTGAAGGCCAAGAGAAAACGGTTCACCCGGCCGCTTGAACGCATAGGGAACCCATAGGATGGTGTAGGCGTCATCGCGCAGCGTATCAGCCTGACCGGGGAAGAAGGTCAGGTCAGGCAATCCCAGGTGATTATTGAAGCGATTTTCATCGAACGTTTCATGGGTGGGATCGACTTCACCATCGCCGGGCTTTGATGGCGTGACGACGCTGGCCACCCACGGAGCATCTGGCGCTTTGTTGTTTTTGGCACTTCGCGCCAGATAATAGTGCCCGCTTAGGTCTTTGACACCCAGCAACGGCGCAAAGTCCACCCCCCCTTTTTGCGACGCGCTGATCTCGCTGATCCAGCGACCATCTGGAAGTTCAGTCTTGTCGACGCGCTCCAGCGCAAAGTCTGGCCATCCGCTTGAAGTCCACCAATTTTTGAGCGACGTGGTAAGAGTCTGACGCATGGATGGGGAAAAGGGCGATGGTCGGTGTGAAAAGTAGTCATAAAACTCGGCAGGGCTGATGAAAGAGTGAAGAAAGTGCTGGGTTAGATTGCGCGTAAAGCGAAAAAAGACCTGGTCGCCAGCCGCACTCTTAAGTTGTCTCATGGCGCTGGTTTGCTTGATGAACAAAAGGGGTGATTGCGCCGTATGGATGGATTTTGATTTCAGCTTACTGTCGGTCAAAATAGCCAACGGCGCGTTTCGGCGCAGCAAAGCCGCGGTGACCTCAGAGATCTGCAGATAGTCGAACGACAGCAGTCGGAAGCCCGCACTGGCATTAAATAAATTAAAACGGGCAGGGTGGCGACTCAATGCCTCTAGCGTTGCAAATTCGGCTATCCCCGAAACCAGCCAGTCGTCGTCCGGAGTGGCAGCGGCGATGGCGCTGCCATACCACTGGTGGGTTAATTGGATTGCAAAAATCCAATGTTGCCAGTTAAGTAGTGAGCGTTGAACCTTGTTAAAAAGGGCCTGTGCCGGTCGATTCATGGCAATAAGTGCAGGTAATCCATGGCGCTGCAGTTCTGAGGTCTCGACGATCGTCAGCGTTGGATAAGGGTAGGGCCCAAGGATTTCGACCAAGACGGGTAGCGTCTCGCTAACGGTGGCCTCCAGCTCTCGAAAGCTTTCACTATGATAAAAAAGCGTGACTGGGACGCCGGCGGCTTGGAAATCTTTGCGTAGAAACCCTTGTTCACTTTTCTCTAGGGCAAATGCCAGTCCGCGCGCAGTCAAATCAATGGTGACCGCACCAGGGGTCCGTGTGTCACCTGGACCTGCATAATTCCATCCCGTAGGTATATGCAGTTGACCAGTTTGGTGCGTCGATATGGCCGTTCGATAGTACTCGGGGTCCTGCCCGGCTTCCGGGCACTCAGCCAATAGTTGTGGCAGAAAGCCATCATAAAACCAGTCTCCGTCTCGGCTCATCGGGAGCCTAGGTACGACCGCGTCGAAGGTGAAGGCTAGTTCGTCCGTGATCAGCTGTGAACCAGGGTTTATTCGCACGAGTTGGCCTAGGGACGTTGCTTCTACCTGGGCCGGAAGTGCTGCCTGTATGGATTGCTGGCCACCCAAAAACACCGGGCGAGGAGCTGGAGAGGAGAGTAAGTCAAAGCGTCGATTGCCGCTCCGCCTGTCGCCGTAGTCAGGATCAGCATAGGGCAAATAAATGCAAGCGCCGTGGCGGGGGTTCCAGTCACGCACGCGCATAGTGCCATGTAACTGCTTAGGACCCGAGTGCTCAGCAGGGGCCTCGATGGTGACATCAAAGGCCACGGCAGGAAGGCGTGAGCCCTCCCTGGCCCCTGCCAAGGCCATTGCCATGCCGCTAAAGCTGCAGATCATCAAGGCGAGCGCTTGGCCTACTCGGTTAGGCCAGCTGCCCTTGTTTGATTCGCGCCAGTGTTTCACGCCTCTTCCGGAAAAAAGCGCTGTTGTGCGTCGGCATGTTTAATCAGCAAAGGCGAAGGTTTAAAGCGACTACCATGGCGCCCTTCCAGCTCACGTAGGCGGGCAACCACACTAGATGCGCCAACATGGTCGATGTACTTAAATGGGCCGCCCCAAAATGGCGGGAAGCCTAGGCCGAACACCGCGCCGACATCGCCGTCGTAGGCATTGGCGAGGATCCCCTCCTCTAGGCAGCGCACCGACTCGTTGACAAAGACGAGGAGGCAACGTTCCAGTATTTCGTCTTCGCCAACCTTGGTGCTGTCTGGCTCAAGGCCGAGAAGCTCATAGACACCGCTGTCGGCTCGGCCCTTTTTGCCAGCCTCGTAAAGGTAAAAACCCTTGTTGTTTTTGCGACCGAGTCGACCGCTGTCAGCGATCGGCGCCAGACTTTGGGGCATGACCAAGCGATCGGGGAACGCGCTAGATATAGTCTCCAGAACATGCATCCCGACATCGATACCGACTTCATCAATGAGCGTGATGGGGCCAACGGGAAATCCGAAATCGGTCAGTGCTTCATCGATCTGCTCGATGGGCGCTCCTTCCGCCAGGACCAGGGCAGCTTCGTTGAGAAAAAAGGACAGGGCTCTGGTGGTATAGAAGCCGGGGCCATCCTTGACAACGATGACCTGTTTACCGAGTTCCTGACCTAATTCCACCGTTCGCGCCGTGACCCAATCTGCTGTCGCATCGGTGATCACGACCTCTAGGAGAGGCATCTTCTCAACGGGAGAAAAGAAATGCATTCCGATCACCCGCTCCGGGTGCTTCGCCTGGCTGGCAATCTTGCTGATGGGTAGCGCCGACGTGTTGCTGGCGAAGATGTAGTTCTCGCCGTTCAATTCCTCGACTTGCTTGAGCAAACTCTGCTTTAAGCGGAGGTCTTCAAATACCGCCTCAATGACGATGTCGACCTGACCGAGGCCATTGGTGTTCAGGCCTGGAGACAGGTGGGCGAGCTTTTGCGTCAGCTCAAAGGGCTTGATACGGCGCCGATCTAGTTTCTTTTGGAAGTAATCTCGGGAGTGTTTTAAGGCGCGCCCAACGGAGTCTTTGTTTGGATCGGCCAGCCGGACGGTGATGCCGCGCTCTATCGCTACCGTAGTGATGCCTGCACCCATGAAACCGGCCCCAATCAAGCCGATCGAATTGACCTTAGAGGCGCCAAAACGCTCCCGGCCGGCGTCTTTATAGCGATGCTTTTTGAGGCTGGTCGTGGCGTGAAAGAGATGGACTAGGCTATGGCTTTCACGGGTGACGGCCAGTTGACCAAAGAGTGTCGCTTCCAGCTCTAGACCTTTGGCAAGTGACAGCTCATGTCCTTCAAACACGGCCTCCAACGCTTTATAGGCGGCTGGGTAAAAGCCCTTGGTCTTGTCATCGACCATTTCCCGAGCTTTCTTTTGCATGAGTTTACGGCCGATAGGGTTGCCTTCCGTCGCCCACTTGGGCAAATCTGCGGCCAATTTGCCAGGGCTCAGGTCGGGGAGGCGACTGCGCGCTGGTCTTTTCTTGTGGACCAGCTTGACGGCATACTCACGTAGCGATTGCGGCGGTACCGTGGCATCGACGAGCCCGCTCTTCTCGGCCTTTTTACCGCCTACCTTCTTGCCGGTGATAATCAGGTCCAGGGCGCCTTGGATGCCGATGAGCCGCGACAAGCGCTGGGTCCCACCCGCGCCAGGAATCAGTCCGAGTTGAATCTCCGGAAGGCCGACCTTGGTGCGCGGGTCATTGGTGGCCACTCGCCACGAGCAAGCAAGCGCCAGCTCAAAGCCGCCGCCTAAGGCTAGGCCATTGATAGCGGCGACGGTGGGAACACGCAGATCAGTGATCTTTTGCAGCACTGCCTGCATTTGTCTTGACCCAAGCGTTGCCTCTTCGATCGTGCGCATGGCATTGATTTCAAGGATGTCGGCTCCGACGATAAAGTCCTTTTTGCCGCTGATGAAAACGACGCCCTCTAGACCATGGTCACCTTGGAAAGAATCCAGAATATCATTTAGCTCGTGCAGTACCTTGGCCGAGAGGACGTTGACCTCTTTCTCCTTGGTGTCAAAAACTACGACTGCAACGTTGCCGACTTCGCGCTCAATATGCCAAAACTCGCCCATGTTAGGTCACTCCTTAGTCTCAATCATCAATCTCACACACGCTCGATCAACATCGCTCCGGCCATGGCCCCGGCGGCGCAGATGGCAATCAACCCGAGATTTTTGTCGCTGCGGACAAGCTCGTTGGCGAGCGAGGTAGCGAGGCGGGCCCCTGTGGCACCAAACGGATGCCCAATCGCAATCGCCCCACCATTGACGTTGACCCGGTCCATAGGGAACTTGCCCAGAGCCTTGTCACCGAAATAGCGCTCCATAAAATCATTGGATTCCATCGAACGAATACAGCTCAGGACCTGTGCAGCAAAAGCCTCGTGTATTTCGAACCGATCGATGTTGTCGATGGTCAAGCCATGCTTCTTAAGCATGAGCGGTATCGCAATGGCGGGGCCAATGAGCAACTGCTCATATGGGTTGACCCCGACCATGATGACGTCTTTGATGCGTACTTTCGGCACTAATCCGAGACTCTTCGCGCGGGCTTCGTCGGCAATCAAGGTGACGGCAGCTCCGTCGGTCAGTGGCGAAGAGTTCGCTGCCGTTAGCGTCCCAAATTTTTTATCGAATGCTGGCTTGAGGTCCTTCAAAGCCTCGACCGATGTATCGGCGCGAATCATGTTGTCGCGATCAATGCACTGCGCGTACTTTGGTGTTGGCCAAACCGGTACAATTTCCTGATCTAGGTAGCCAGATTCTTGGGCAATTGCCGCCTTTTTGTGCGATTCTACCGCAAAACGGTCCTGGTCTTCTTTGCTGATTCGATTTAGCTTCGCCATGATCTCGGTATGTTCGCCCATGGTCAGACCTGTTAGAGGCTCCGACAGACTGGGTGGTGACGGTAGCCAAGCCTTTGCACTGAAATTCTTTAAGATGTTTAGCTTCGCCGCAGTCGAGCGAGCCTTGTTAAGGGTGACGAGGAATTTTCGGGCCTCTTGCGAGTAGACAATCGGCACATCGCTTAAGCATTCGACTCCACCGGCAAGAATCAATGCGGGGTTGCCAAAGGCAATCGAGCGTGCGGCGTCACCAATCGTCTGCATGCTACTGGTACACGCGCGGTTGACGGTGACGCCGTGAATATGGGCGGGCAGCCCGAGGTTGATGATGGTGTCGCGTGCGACGTTGCCGTTTTTGGTTTGTGGCACGACCACGCCACAGGAAATTTCATCGATTTCTTGCGGGTCGAGATCAAGGCGGCGGATCAAGCCTTGAACAGAACGACTAAATAGCTCCAAGGCATCACAATCTTCAAAGACTCCGAATGATTTTACGAACGCCGTCCTGGCCCCGTCTATGAGCACTGGCTTGCCGTTGCCTTTTGGCAGAGCGTGTCGATATTTGGTCACCTGCATAAAATCCCCCACCAGCTGTTCCGCATCAATAGGCTTTGCGTCGAACGCCCAGGTATTTTGCACCAAGGACGCCCGTCGTGCGATAATAAAAGGATCCCACGACATTAACCCGGAGAGACGCGCATGCGGCAACAGCTCGTGCTAGTTGGTCTAGTGACCTTTGGCATAAGCTGCGGCGGTACTGGCGGCAACAAGGAGGGAGAGCCTCCTGCGCCGTCACAGGCCGAGGCAGGGCCTCCGGCCTCTTTGGGGCTTCGGACCGACGTCGGATTTGATCCCTTAAGCTACTTGAGGCCAAACTCCGGCGAGTGCCTGCAGCAGCAGGACTCACTGCAGCTGCCGTTGCAGGCCAAACCAATTGTGATTGATGGCAGCTTTAGCGACTGGGTAAGCCCTGCAGGAAATCTGTCCGATCCGGCTGGCGACGCAATCGACGGCTTTGATCTGACGAGTTGGAAGATCGCGGCCAGTGGCGACGATGTGGTCCTCGCAGTGGCTTACAAGGTGCCGGTCGATGGTAGCTTGAATCTCGAGTTTGGTGGGGGAGCAGTCGTTAAAAACGCGGTGCGTCGCGACTTGCGGCGTCTTTTTCGCGTCAGTGACGGGGCCCTTCAGCAATTTCACAATGGGCAATGGGAGGGCGTCCGCACAGAGTTCGGGGTGGTTGCTAGTGGGGTCGATGGTACCGAGATCTGGCTGAGTCGGCGCCTGCTCGGCGATGTCGTGACTTGGCCGCTATGGTGGGTGCGGCTGTTCACGCGCGACGAGCGCGTAGGTCAAATCATGGATTCGACAGCCGCCGCCTACTTTCCCTCGATGTTAGCCACCGACCAGCCCACCTTCAAGGTTGGCCGCTGCGTCCACTGGGCCAGCAGCGTGGGGGGGGTGGATGTCAGTGAAATCAGCACTAGTCCAGGTGACTCTGGGGCACCGTTCTTCGGCCTAGTGCGGCTTGCCTTGGACCGAGTTCAGTCCATACTGAGTCGACCCTTACCCATGAGTCACCTCGCCATTCTTGTCGCCACAGCCGATCTGCCAGAAATGAGTCAAAGTACCGGCATCGATCCATCCTACACCGGTGACGGCGGCGGCAACGCCTTGGGAAGTGCTGGCTTGGCTGGCGTGTACCGGGGCTTGCTGGTTGATGCGCGCCGCTTCCGTGCCGACAGGTTGGATGACTTCCCTGAGGGAGCATTTTTCGTCGAGACCGCTGGGCAGCTACTTGATTTGGGGCTTAGAGACATCTTTCCACGCGCGCCGATACTGGTCGAGCAGGCGCTCCGACAGGCTCTTCTCGATGTTTTGGTCCCGCAGCAACTCGGTAAGAGCTATTGGCTGGACTCTATTCGCCCAGGCGTCGCCGCCTTTCTCGCCGCATCCACCCAGGAACAAGCCGTGCCGCTGCCGTCGGCGGCGGCGGACTCGGCGTCGGGGCGTACCAAGGCTGTGGCGTTTGGCCATCTCCTGGGCAATGAGCTAGGTCCGGCGCAGCTGCTGGCCGTCTGGTCTGCAGCTGCCACAGCTGCAGCGGCAGATACCATTAGTGGTATTGATGCGTTCAAGGCAGCACTGGTCGCTAGCTGCGGCAACGACGCGGCGAAATGTGATCGGTTAAGCAGTCTTCTGCATGGTTGGCTCGACGCCGCTGCCTTCGTCGCACCTTTCACCGCTGCGGCACTCGACGATGACGACCTGGATGGATTGCCGAATTTCCTCGAAGCCAGGTTAGGAACCGATCCGAAGCGGGCCGATAGCGATGGGGACGGGTGGACTGATATGGCCGAGTGGCTAGCCGGAACGGATCCGCAGAATGCAGGTTCTCACCCTCAAAGCATCATCGCTGATGGGGATTTCAGTGACTGGCAGGAGCTGTTGCCTAAACGCTTAGCCGTCGTCAATACGTCCTCAGGACAATGCCCAAAAGCAGCTGCTATTGAATTTTACGCCGCGCTTGCTACACCCACGGATCTTTTGTTCGGCGCCGTCGCCAGTGATTTTTGGGTTGATGAACCGGCAGCGAGGTGGGAGATCGCTGTCGATCTACCGAAGCAGAATCGGCAAGTTCTTTTGACGTCGACTGCGGGTAGCCGTGAGGTACAGATTTTCAATCCCAATCAGGATGCTCCGTTTAGGCGTATCAGCCGAGCCGCTCCGGTCGCGAGGCGCAGTCTTGAACTGGTCATAAACCGCCGTATGCTGCAAACGGAGGCTGATCTGAGCGAACCTGGAGCTGTGCGCATTCGCATGCGCACAGCCTTTACCTCTGATAAGAAAAATTACCTCTGTAGCCAAAGTGATTGGTTTTCACCATTGGTACCTGCGAGTCCTGCACATGCGCTTCAGTCTGACAACCCGCCACGCAATTGAAGGGCTTCCAACACTTGATCTATGATATGCCGCTCTGTGGTGTCCAGATGCATAAAGACGCCGCCAACGCGATATTTTTTCGGATCAAACCAGCGACACTCAGCACGGCACATGAGTTTAGACGGGGAGTATATGCCTAGGGGCGTGAGCGGTATATGCAGCCAGAACTGTTCGCCCGAGTTGGCGTTGACCTCGCCGGTAAATTCGAGCTTGAAGCCCCCCAGGCTGATATCGAGAAGGACAGCGCTATATATTTTGAACGGAAGGTGCTTAAACTTACGCAGCTCAACCAGGGCGTGGGAGGAGTAACGTTGGCCCCGGGTAATCGCAACTTGTTTGCTGTCGAATGATTCGCTCACGCTCGGCCTCGCCGAAGACTCGGCTGCAAAAACAATCATTGGGCATCGCCATCAGAGTATAATCTTAGTTGCCCTGCCCCGTCCACGGGCAAGTCAGAGCTTTTAGTAGGAATTCCGCATATGGTTTATAACGATGAACTGCCGCCGCGTGTTCGGGTGTTAATCCTTGGTGGGGGTATTCATGGCGTTGGCGTGCTGCACGATTTAGCTAGCCGAGGGTGGAAGGACATCCACTTGGTGGAAAAGAAATCGCTCGGCCAGGGCACGAGTTCAAAATCCACCAAGCTGATTCATGGTGGATTACGCTACCTGCGACGGTTCGGTGACTTTAGTTTGGTTGCCGAGGGACTCCGCGAACGGCGGCTGCTGATTGGTCTGGCTCCGGATCTGGTGCAACCAGTAGAGTTTCTCTTTCCCATTTTAAAGTCCTCAGGCATGCCAAAACTCATGGTGAAGGCCGGGCTCTCCCTATACGACAAGTTGGCCGGCCGCTACCGATTATCACCGCATCGCTTGGTGCCAGCTGCTGAGGTTACAGCCAAGGCACCAATGTTGGACCAAAGCGTCTGCAAAGGCGTCTATTCGTTTTGGGATGGTCAGACCGATGACTTGGGCTTGGTCTATCGGGTCGCGGCATCGGCGAAAAGGCTGGGAGCTGGTATTAGCGAAGGCTGTGAGGTGACGAGAATTGCCTCCAGTGAGGACGGGTGGACGGTAGAAATTCGTGGACCAACTGGTGCATCCAAAAAAATTAGTGCGTTGTATGTCGTCAACTGCCTGGGTCCGTGGGCGAACACTCTGCTTGAGGCCAGCGGAATAATCCCGACCCATCGCGGTATTAACAACAAAGGTTCGCATCTATTATTCGATGATATTGGGCTTAAAGCTGGTCTCTTTTTGCAATCTTCAAAGGGAGACGGGAGAATTTTCTTTGTCTTGCCGTGGGCCGGATACACCTTGGCGGGAACGACGGAGGACCTTTATTCCGGAGACCCGGACAAGGTTGGCGTCGACGATGCCGATGTCGATTATTTGCTTGAGAACTGTAATCAGTTTCTCACCAAAAAGCTCAAGAGAGCTGATATACGTCAGGTGTTTGCTGGGCTAAGGTGGTTGGCAGTCGAGTCGGGTCACGGCTTGTCAGACACTTCGCGGCATCATGTGCTAGGGGAGATCGTCAGCAAGCGAGGTCTTTTAATGACTCTATACGGCGGTAAGCTCACCTCATATCGGAATTTGTCAAAGTTGATTGGAGACCGGATCACCAACCATTTTGGCGAATTTGCACCGAGCACTACAGACCGGGCGGAAAGTTGGGCGGGGGCTTCAGACACGCCCGAAGTGCCAAGTGTGGCGGAAAGGTTTGCCGCATCAACGTGAAAAATACTCCGAAGGCCAAGCCGCAGAGTCCAAAGCGTTCGTACCGGGCCGTTATGGAGAGTCTTAGGCAAGTGTGGACCATCGAACAGGTTCCTGATCATGAAGCTATTTGGCGGCTTGGGGATCCGGAGTTTTCTGGACTAGAGCCTACACGTATTCGACTAGCGATCTGGAACCTGTGCAAGGGTGCTGGTGGGCGCTTGTTCGATCACGACTACCGCACGCTGTGTTATGGCTCCGATTTGATCTTGACCCAAGAAGCATTGCTCTCAAAGCATGCGCTTGGGATGTACACTGGGCCAGGGTTTGAGACCATCCATGCGGCATCTTATAAACGCCGCGACGGACTTCGCGATGGCGTCATGACGGTAGCCCGGGCCCCGGCTTTTGGTGAGCCCTTGCGGGTCATTTGTAAATACCCTGAGCCGATTTTTAAGACGCCCAAGGCGGCCCTAATCAAATTGTACCCGCTGCTTGGAAGCGAACAAAAGCTGATGGTGATCAATATTCACGCCACCCTAATGCGGCGAAAGGCTGCTGCAGTTGAAGAGATGGAACATCTCTTGTCGCACCTTCCAGGACACGTCGGTCCAATTGTGTTAGCCGGTGACTTCAATACATTTACACCTGGCTATCTGCGGGCGGTGTCGCAGGTACTGCACCGCATTGGCTTGAATTACGTGGCAATACCGGGCGATCCACGGCCGAAAACTCAGGCATTGGACCAGCTGTTTTGCCGTGGACTCGAGGTGACCAATGCCCGTATCGACACGACTTTTCGCAACTCCGATCATTTTCCCATCTTGGCTGAGCTGCGTCTGATCGCTAGTTCTTCGAGTTCCTCCGATAAAGTCATCCAATCCATTTCCTGACCTTCGAGTTGAGTCGTCAGAGCTTGCTGCTCCAGGTGCAGTGTCTTGGTCTTGGTGAAGTCCGAGCCTGGTACCAGAGCCATGGCTTCATCGAGTCTAGCAATGGCCGATCTAGCCTTTGCCATGTCCTGGTCTAGGGCTTTCAGGCGCGCCTGAAGCCTTTGTTCCTGGCGCTTTAGGTCCTTCAGGTCGATCGGGCTCAAGGCATTGCCCGGCGGCGGCTCTTGGCTCGGCGCAGACTTAGTCTCAGGCGTAGGTGCTTTGAGAGATTTTGGCGCTTCGGTTTTTTGCGCGCGCAGGACGTTTGGGAACCCGGCGACTTCGGCAAGCCGTTCGTAGTCAGCCAATTTACCCGGAAACAGCATCGATCTGCCGTCTGCCAGCATGGCGAACACATGGGTACAGACCGAATCGATAAAGCTACGGTCATGGCTAACAAAAAGGAGTGTACCGGTATAGTCGTCAAGGCTTGCGGCGAGGGTCTCGACGCTGGCCATGTCCAGGTGGTTGGTCGGTTCGTCGAGGAGCAAGAGGTTGGCTCTTTTTGCCAAAGAGCAGGCGAGTCCCAGGCGGCTCTGCTCGCCTCCCGATAGTACCCGCATGGGCTTGAAGACGTCGTCCCCGCGGAACAAAAATCCCCCAAGGAGGCGCCTTGCGTCTCGCTCGCCAAGATCACCGGCTGCGAGCAGGTTTTGCAGCACCGTGGCTTGCAGATCCAGCGTCTCGCGTTGCTCCTGGGCAAAATAGGCGATCTCGATGTCAGCACTCGGAACGAATAGTCCACCCAGGGCGGGCTGGCGGCCGGCCACGGTGCGTAAGAAGGTTGATTTGCCGATACCGTTGGCGCCGATGATCGCGATTTTGTGGCCACGCTCGATTTGCAAATCGAGTTTTTTTGCTAAAGGCTTTGTATAGCCGACCGACCCGGCCTCGACGCGGTAGACCAAACGCGGCGTTCGAGCTGGCAGAGGCAAGTTGATAAAGACCGTGTCTTCGGACCCCTCTGGTGCCAGAGTGTCCTCTAGCTCACGGATTCGAGCGATCATTTTAACGCGCGACTGTGCCTGGGCTGCCTTGGTCGCCTTGGCGCCAAAGCGTTCAACGAATTTCTCCATCTGCTCACGGCGCTGGCGCAACTGGCCGCGCTCGGCCTCTTCCTGGTTCATGCGCTCTTCGCGCGCCTCTAAAAAGGCGTCGAAGTTGCCGCGGTACGGTTGCAAGCGGCCATTGGCCAAATGCAGCGTCATGGTCGACAGGCGGTTTAGCAGGGCGCGGTCATGCGATACAAACAGCAGCGTGCCGCGAAAGGTTTGTAGATACTGCTCAACCCACATCAAACTTGGAAGGTCCAAGTGGTTGGTCGGCTCATCTAGAATTAGAAAGCTTGGTTCACGCAAGAACAGTCGTGCCAATTCTAGGCGCATCCGCCAGCCACCGGAGAGGGCTAAAGGGCTCTTCGTTAGGTCTTCTTCGGTAAATCCAAGCCCATTCAAGATCCCTTGGGCCTTTGCTTCCAGCGCGTAGCCGTCCTTCAGGCGAAACGCCGTTTCGGCTTCTTCGTAGGCATGCAGCGCCGCATCATCATGGGCCTCTTCCAATCGTTGGATCGCTTCCTCCATGGTGCGGTGCAGCTTCATCAGGTGAACTGCTCCGGCCTCGCACTCCGCAAGGACCGTGGCTTCAGGCTGAGCGTTCGGGGTCTGTGGCAGATAGCCAATACTGGCGTTGCCAGGAATGAGAACCTCACCCTCATCAGGGTGGTCGAGGCCGCACAGGATATTCAGCAGAGTTGTTTTGCCAGCACCGTTGGCTCCAACCAGGGCGACCCGCTCCCCCTCAGGGAAGTGAAAACTGGCGCCGGCGAACAGGACCCGGGCGCCAAACGATTTCTTTAACTGATCTATACGCAACATGTGGTTCTGCTTCTAATGGACGCTAGGGTTGTCGGAGCGCTGAGCCATTGGGATACTTTAGGCGGCAGGGCAAGTAAAGACCAGCTGGTCAGCCCCCCACATTAGTTCAGCGTTCAAAAACTATGTGAGTAGTTTATTCCGTAGGCTCGGGGGCGGTCTGCAGACTGAGCCTCGGGGCCCTGGGCTTCTCCCCGTGCCGTGACGCCGATAGAGTGGCTCACACCGAGCCGAGTCGACAGATCGGCGGTGAATCGTCGCTCGATGTGCATTTGATGCACGTTTAGCGAGGGTAAATGCGGTGCGCAGAGAATTTCGTAGGCGGAGGTTTCAAGTAGCCGTAAACGGTCGTCAAAGCGCCTCCCGATTTTGAGGGTGCCGACGATAGGGGCCTTTATGACATGTTCGGCGCCTATTTTCTTGCCTTTACCAGAGGTGCGGTAGCTCAAGCTGTAGTAGCCGTCCTCCTGACTTAGCTCAAATCGCATCGAAGGTAGTGCCCGAGCGTCGACCTTAGTGACGTCGTCGCCACCCTCAGCAGTCGCATTGGTCGAGAAGTTTGGACTAGGCAGTCGAAACGAGTAGGGGCTCTTACCTGCGGCTGGTTGCGCGGAGTCTGTGGCCACGTCCTGAAACAGGCGTCGTCGATTGGTCTCAGTCAGCGGCTCCACTCCCCACTCAACCTTGGCGTGTCCAGCGAAACGTAGGTCATCCATGGAATCCCCGAGTGATGCCAGGGGCGGAGAGTTGGTATCTGGGGTGATGCTATTGACGACCAAGCCGTAGCGAAGCGGATCATGTGTTGCGTTGGGAGTTGGCTCGGAGGCGAGCAGCGAGCCGGGTTTGATATCGACCTTCGCCATTTTGACGATAGCGACCACCTGAGGGGCTTTTTTTGCCTGTGATTTTATGACCTTTTGCACATCGAGCCCAGCAAACGAGCGCAGCGCATAAATGTCAGGGGTCTCATGGTGCTGCGCAGGGTTGCCATTGAGACTACGCGCTCCATAGGATTCTCTGACGGGCACCTGGCTGGATAGGTCCTGGACGCGTTGGCGCCGTGCCGGGTCCGCCATGCCATGACCAATGGTGTTGAGTAGGAACACAGCTCCAGAGAATGCCAGCATGCCTAAGTCGGGGTTAGGATTTGGCGGAGGGGAGCTCTGCAGCTCCCTGTTTGTAGAGGGTTTATTTGATGGCGGAGCCAAGCGATCGGCGAATGGCTCGGCTCTGGCCAGTGGGGCCAAGGCCAGCAAACTCACAAGTATAGAACGCTTGAAAAGCATAGTTAACCTTATGGGGACCGCGGGCCTGCTTATTTTTAGCACAGTTGGCCCAACTTTGCCTGTGCAACTTTCAGTCCATCCCTTGGGGCGCTTGGGGTACACGCCTTACCTCTGGAATTTTCAGCCGAACTCAAGCTATGATCAGCGGCTTCGCGGGGGCTGTCCGAGCTGCCAAAAGGTCGAGCCCGCGGCTAATCCTTAGTCAGGTTTGAGGTAAAGATGAAAGCCGTTGCATCTGACGTGAACTTTCCGCAGATGGAGCATGAACTGTTGGCCATGTGGCAAACGCAGGGCACGTTCTATCAGTCCGTGAAACAGCGTGAAGGCGCCAGTGAGTTCACGTTTTATGATGGGCCACCGTTTGCTAATGGGCTGCCCCACTACGGACACCTACTTGCCAACACGATCAAGGACACTGTCCCGCGGTACTGGACCATGCGTGGGTACTACGTAGAGCGGCGCTTTGGTTGGGATTGCCACGGCGTACCCGTTGAATACGAGATCGAAAAGCGTGACAACCTGAAGGGGCGCACCGATATTTTGGCGATGGGCGTGGCAAAATTCAACGAAGAGTGCCGAGCTTCCGTCCAGCATTATACTAAAGAGTGGGAGCAGACGATCACTCGGCTTGGGCGCTGGGTGGATTGGCGCAATCAGTACAGAACCATGGACAAGTCCTTTATGGAGTCTGTCTGGTGGGTCCTATCCGAACTGTACCAGCGGGGCCTAGTGTATCGAGATTTTAAAGTGGTGCCCTATTCTCCGCGGATCACCGCAGTGCTGTCCAATTTCGAGGCCAATCAAAACTACAAAGATGTCCAGGACCCGGCTATCACGGTCAAGTTCAAGCTGAAAGACGAAGACGCGTTCGTTCTAGCCTGGACCACTACCCCATGGACGTTGTTGTCCAACGTGGCCTTATGCATTGGCCCAAAGCTTAGCTACGTCAAGATTCGTGACGGTGAGTCCGGCGAAGTATACTACCTGGCAGAGTCGCGGCTCGAAGCACTGTATAAAAAGTCCAAGCCGCAAGGCCAAGGTAAGCCCTACGAAGTCCTTGCATCGGTTGCAGCAAGCGAGCTTGCTGGTCGCTACTACGAGCCGCTGTTTCCCTATTATAGAGACCACGCCAATGCCTTTCGCATTTTGACCGATGATTATGTATCGACCGAGGATGGCACAGGCGTGGTGCACCAGGCTCCGGCATTCGGTGAGGACGACTTTCGCGTCTGCAAGGCGGCGTCGATTGGACTGATCGACCCTGTTGATGAGGAGGGTCGCTTTAAGAGCGAGATACCAGAGTATAAAGGACTGTTCGTCAAGGATGCCGACAAAGAAATTATTAAGCGGCTAAAAGACCACGGGCAGTTGCTGCGTCACGAGCAGCTCCTTCACAGCTACCCGTTTTGTGAGCGTACCGACACACCGCTGATCTATAAAGCGATCCAGACCTGGTACGTGGCTGTGGAGAAGATCAAGGGCCGATTGGTCGCCAATAACCAAACCATCAATTGGGTCCCCGAGCACCTTCGTGACGGCCGTATGGGGAAGTGGCTAGAGAATGCCCGAGACTGGGCTATCAGTCGCAACCGTTTTTGGGGCACGCCAATCCCAATCTGGGTTTGCAGCGAGGATCAACAGCATATCCAGGTCATGGGTTCGGTTGCTGACCTCGAGCGCCACGCTGGTCAAAAAGTTGATGACCTGCATATGCATTTTATTGATCAGTTAACCTTTGCTTGCCCGCACTGTGCTGGGGTCATGCACCGCATTCCCGAAGTGTTTGACTGTTGGTTTGAGTCGGGCTCGATGCCTTACGCGCAGCAGCACTATCCGTTCGCCCATAAAGAACGATTCAATAAGCGCTTTCCCGCGGACTTCATAGCCGAGGGTCTGGATCAAACACGTGGTTGGTTTTATACCTTAAGCGTGCTGTCTACGGCGCTGTTTGACGCACCGGCCTTCAAAAACGTAGTCGTCAACGGCATGGTCTTGGCCGAAGACGGCAAGAAGATGTCGAAGCGTCTTAAAAACTATACAGCGCCAGAACTCCTGCTCGACCGCTTTGGCGCTGATAGTGTGCGGCTTTATATGCTGAATTCTCCAGTGTTAAAGGCCGGCGATTTGTGTTTTACCGACCAAGGTGTGCGCGACACCACGCGGGCTTTGCTGCTGCCGCTATGGAATGCACACAGCTTTCTGTCGACGTACGCTGCGGCCGACGGGTGGCAGCCAACACCGGCATTGGCCCTCGGACAGGTCCCAGCCGTTGCCAGCGAAATCGATCGCTGGATCATTTCGCGGTTCCAAACGCTCTGTCATAGCGTTCATGCCGAGATGCTGACATACCGCTTGTATAACGTAGTGCCCAAGGTCCTCGACTTTATCGAGGACTTGACGAATTGGTACATTCGACTGAGTCGCAAGCGGTTTTGGGGTACAGATGACGACGAATCCGGCGAGCCACTGTTGGTGGCCTCGAGTGATGCATCAGAGGCCTATCAGACACTGTACTATGTACTAACTGGGTTCAGTAAAATTCTGGCGCCATTTGCGCCGTTTATTGCAGAGCGCATGTATCTGAATTTGACCGAGGGGCTCGAAGGTGTGCCACCTTCCGTGCATTTATGTGACATACCTCTTTCTGTCGAGGCACTCATTGATCCGGCGCTCGAGGCGCGGATGGAGCTGCTCCGAAGGGCAAGTAGCCTAGGCCGAAGCCTTAGGTCTAAGCACCAGATAAAGACCCGCCAAGCTCTTGCGTCGATGTTGGTCATCACGCGCAAGGCTAGCGACCGTGAGGCCATAGAGGGCGGCGCGCAGCTGCTGAAAAATGAGCTCAATATCAAGGAAGTGGCTTTCACCACCGACGAGGCGTCCTTGGTCAATCTGTCGGTCAAACCGAACCTGAAATCGCTTGGCCCAAGAATTGGCAAGCAACTCAACGAGATGCGAAATCATTTGGAGGCTTTGAGCGCTCGTCCAGATGACGTGGCCAGGCTGCTCGCCCAGCTAGAGGAGCAGGGCCAGGTTACTGTGATCGGTCATGTGTTGACGGAAAGCGACTTTCTCATTAGCCGTGCGCCCAAGGATGAGAGATTGATTGCCACGGAAAAAGGCGTCACTATTTTGCTTGATACCAAGCTTACAGAGGCGCTTATCGGCGAAGGTCTGGCTCGCGAGGTGATCAATCGGGTCCAACGGTTACGCAAGGACTCAGGCTTGCAGGTCTCCGACCGGATTGTGCTGGAAGTGGCTGCTGATACCAAGCTCGCTGACGCCGTTGAGGCCCATCGCGACTATATTAGCAGAGAGACCTTGGCGACGAAGTTGGTGGTACTAGTCGGTTTGGCAGGACTTGAAGCTGCCTTTGAAGTGGACGGACAGCCTATACACCTTGCGGTTAAGCTGGCTGCGCCAAGTTGACGACCACGCGAGAGGCTCTCCGGTTGCGACCCGTCTTTTGGTTTATGTTAATCAGTGTGTGGTCTCTGGCTGGTTGCTATCTGACTGGCCAGGCACTGCATCAAAATGATTTGTTTAATACCAGGCGCAAGGTGGACGACGTCCTTCAGTCGCCGAGTACCAAGGCGAAAACCAGCGAGCAACTAGTCAAAGTGCGCCGGGTTATGGATTTTGCAAGAGCGCAAGGTCTCAACACCGCGGGTGCTTACGACTACCTTATCGAAACTCAGCAGCCAGTGGTGTCTTATATTGTGCAAGCGGCAAGAGACGATCAGCTGGTATTTATCACCTGGTGGTTTCCGCTAGTCGGAGAGGTGCCCTACCTTGGGTTTTTTCGGCAGGACGAGCGCGACGCCGAGGCCGCCAAGCTTAGGGCGATTGGCTACGATGTGAGTATAGGCGGCGCTGGTGCGTTTTCTAGCCTCGGTTGGTTCGATGATCCTATCTTCAGTTCGATGCTTGAACGGGGCGACGCCGATTTGGCTCACTTGTTTTTTCATGAGCTGACGCACCGCACCTTTTGGGTTCCCGGATCATCCACTTTTAATGAGAATCTAGCCGAGTATACGGCGACGGTATTGACCCGAGACTATTTAACTAATCAGGGCTCAAACCAGGATCTGGCGCTGCTTTCGCGCTATGAGCTCAAACAGCGAGATAAGGAGCTATTCACCGGCTGGCTTCAGCGTCTCAAAGGCGATTTAATGAGCCTCTATCAAGCCGAGCCGCAGTTGGGGCGCGAACAAGTTTTGGAGCGTAAACAGGTCCTATTACAGCGTTACCAGTTGCCGCCAATGAAACCAGCTTTTGCCGTCATCGATTACGTAGGCAGGGAACTTTGGAACAATGCTTCGGTCCTAGGTGCGGCGATGTACGCACCGGAGTTGGCTAGATTCGCCAGAGCGCGTCAATGTATCGGCGGGGACCAAAGTATTCTGCGCTTTCTAAAGGAATTAAGAATCGCGATTGACCGGTCCTCGGACCCCTTTGTTGGACTGGATAGTTTATGTCTAAACCCGATGCCTATGCCCGGTGGTACCTAAAGCATGTGGATTGATGACGAGATCCTGCGGCGATGCCGCGAAGCACTAGCCCTAGGCATTTGGGTGCCCGATACGCCTATGGTTGTTCTTGGCAGCAGCAATCAGGAATCTGTCGAGGCCGCGGTCGATATCTGTTTAGCGGACGGGGTCCCGATTTTAAAGCGCTTCGGTGGCGGTGGCACGGTCGTACTACATGGCGGCTGTGTGGTGGTCAGTATTGGCTGCTGGGTCGCTCAGCACTTTCACAATAATGTTTATTTTGATGGCCTCAATCGGGCGGTGATCCGTGCACTTGGCGAACGCTGGCCGCAGCTGGTTCAGCTCCGGCAAAACGGACTAAGTGACATAACCTTTCCTTCGCATGATCGTTCAGAAGGCGATAGGAAGGTGGGTGGGACCTCGTTGTTTCGAAGTCGCAATTATCTGCTTTATCAGGCGTCGATTTTGGTCGAAAGCCGGCTTCCCCTGATCGAGCGCTATTTGCGCCACCCAAGTAAGGAGCCCGACTACCGCGGCGGTCGAAGCCACGCCCAATTTGTCATGGGTCTAAGCGAGATCCGGCCGGAGGTGACCGTCCAAGCCTGCACCGAGCAACTAAGGCTAAGCCTGGGAAGCTCCCTGACGGCCACCCTTGGGGACGAGCTGGTTGAGCCTAAGCCTGAGCAATGGGACGGCCTCCTCCGCCGCGCCGGACTATAAAATACAGGGCTGCTGTTAGTGCCGGGAGTGCGGAAAGCAGGGTCATGCTTAATCCTGACTCAATCAGGGCCACGGCTAAGTAAACCGGTCCATAGGGCTTTTCTGGAAAATTAAAGCTCCAAATCATGCGAGCTATGCCAACCTTTTCGTCGAGAAACAGCAGCGCATCGGCTAACAAGCCGACGGCCGCCAGGCCAGCGTACAAGAAGGCGCTCAGGCTGATCAGATTAAAAAATACCGCCCAAGACGAAAAGCCAGTGCCTTGAACGTATTTCATGGTGATGGCGGACCACAGGGTCGACCAAGCCCCTTTGCGTTCGGCAATCAGTATGACCGGGATCAGGATGGCGAGTATCGCTATGACCAAGGCGGGAGCAATAAATACCTGGCCAAAGATGACCAGGATGACCAGGGTGATGCCCAGAATCAGGGCTGCCGGCAGCGCTGCCCGCAAGCCCACAACCCAGGCTCGCAAACTACCGCGGCCTGGAACCTGCCGATGGTGATCCACTGCAGTTTGCACAATCGCCAAGTAGGAGGCTAAATAAAAAAGCGATATCAGTATGATACAGAATCCGAGGCGACCAAAATAAGCCAGTGCCGGATGTAAAAGCTCACGAAATGCGACGGGGCTTCCCGTTAAGGCCATTTTTGATGTAAAGATCGCCCGGAGTTCGGCCGCCACCTCCGCACTTTGACAGTCCAATACTAGGTTAAGAAGGATCTGCGGCAGGATCAGACCAAATACCAGTAGGATCAGTGTTTGCTTCCATGTTGACCGAAGCGTCGCCCAAGCTGTCTGCCAGACGTCGCGAGAGACCAGAATTTTTTTCTCGGGTGGCATAGATCCTCGATGATTAGGCCAGACTAGTTCACATAGACCTTAAGGAAACGGCCGTGTCCCATTCCCCGACTCTGAGACTTACTGAGATCTACGCCAGCATTCAAGGAGAGTCCTCGTTTGCCGGCGTGCCCTGTACGTTTATCCGGTTAACTGGTTGTCCTCTCCGCTGCAGGTGGTGCGATACGGCCTATGCCTTCGCTGGTGGCGAAGAATGGACCGTTGCAGATATTGTAACCAAGGTTCTTGCTCTAAAGGTACCCTTGGTCGAACTGACCGGCGGAGAGCCACTAGCGCAGGCAGCTGCACCGGAATTGATCAGGCTGTTGCAGGCCGAAGGCCTGCAGGTTTTGATTGAAACGAGCGGCGCAGAGGATATCGCCGTTTTGCCAGCCGCGACGCATGTCATTATGGACCTAAAATGCCCTGGTAGCGGTATGGAGGAGCGGAACCTTTGGCGAAATCTGGAGCACTTAAAGCCTAGTGATGAGATAAAATTCGTCCTGGCGCACCGGGCAGATTACGACTGGGCCCGTGCAGTGATCGCCCGAGAAGACCTCGCCGAGCGCTTTCACGTCTTGTTCTCCTGTGCCTGGGGTTTACTGGCACCGAAAGATCTTGCCGCCTGGTTGGTCGAGGACCCGGTCCGCTGTAGGATGCAGCTGCAGCAGCATAAATATATCTGGGGTCCCAGGGCCAAAGGAGTTTAAGTGCTGAAGCCGTCGAACGACGATACCCTGACGAAATTGAAGGCGATCGAATGTCCGGACGCGACGTATCCGGCTCGGGCACCGTCATTGGTGATGCAGCGCGGGCTTGGCTCGCACGTCTTTGATGTCGAGGGCCACGAGTATGTCGACTTGTGTGCTGGTTTTGGTGCCCTGGCATTGGGCCACAATCCGCCAGCCCACCAAAGCGTGCTGGCCGGACGAATCGCACAGTCTGGCGACACGCGAGCACCCTTGATCACCCATGGTATGGGCGATGTTTACGCTAGTGACGCGAAGGTCGCATTGCTGGAGCATCTCATTGGAATGTTGCCGTCCTCGCTTGCCGTTGGCGCTGTTGCCCTCACCGGGGCGCAGGCCGTTGAGCTGGCGATCAAGACAGCGATCATCGCCACCCAACGCTCCCATTTTGTGGTGTTTAGCGGCGGTTATCATGGTCTAGATCTTGGTCTGCTGGCGCTGACGGACAGAGAGGCTTTTCGTGCGCCTTTTGCCGGATTTTATGTTGCAGACAAAGTAGAGACCATCCCGTTTTTATGTGACGAGGCGACCTTAGATGCCGCGCTAAGCACTCGTCAGGTGGCGGCCGTGCTGGTCGAGCCGGTTCAAGGTCGCGCTGGAGTGCGTCAAGCACCGGTGGCGTGGCTGACTATGCTGCGCCAGGTATGTGATCGCCACGGCACCCTATTGGTCTATGATGAGGTCTTTACGGGTCTTGGCAGGACCGGGCATATGACCTTCGCGAATCAGGTGCCCTGCGATTTACTTTGCCTAGGTAAAGCCCTTGGCGGCGGCTTTCCCCTTTCGGCGTGTGTTGGAACCCGCTCTGCAATGGCGGCATGGCCGGCGAGCACGGGCGAAGCCCTGCACACGGGCACGTTCTTTGGCCATCCCCTATCTTGCGCCATAGGGCTGGCGACTCTGCGCCAGATTGATGCCGACCAGCTTGTCGAGCGCTCGTCCAGGCTGGGTGGTAAGGTCCTAGGCTTGCTGCGGGATCTCCTTGGGCGGGAGCGGCGAGTGAAAGAGGTTCGGGGCACTGGCCTTATGCTCGCCATTGAATTTCATCAGCATGGGATCGGCGCCAAACTCATGGATCTACTGCGAACTCGAGGTATTATCGCCCTCGCTAGTGGCAGATACGGCGAGACGTTAAGCATCACGCCAGCCTTAAATATTCCGGAAGAGCTTCTTTTGACCTCATGCCGAACCATTGTAGACTGCGTTGCTAGGATTTGATTTGGGTAAAGCCGCGGCGCTTCTTGCTATATTCAACTCGGAATCTCACTGGCGTCCTTTGGTGTTGTCCCGACGAACCACCTACACAGTAGGTTCCTTAGGCCCGAGTTAAAGAATGCGCCTTACATGCTTTCGCTTACTTCTTCTTGCTTGCCTGCTACAAGGCGCCAGGGCATTTGCCGACGAGGCTGCTCTGCCGCCTTGGCTTACCGAGCGAAAAGTTATCGGGCACAACGATTTAGAACCCATTGAGAAGTCCATCGGCACGCCGATTTATGCTGAATCTCGCGGTGTCGCGCGAGTCGAGTCGGTAGAGGAGGGGTTGGCGTTTTGCACTGCGACTCGCGTCGGAAGAGACCTTTTCATCTCCAACTTCCATTGCTACGATTTTAAGCCATGCCCCAAGGTACAGTTTCATCTGGCTTACGAACAAGGGCTGGCACATGGCGAACAACTCGTGGTCCCGTGCAAAAACGTTCTGAGTAAGAACCTCACCTATGATTACGCGCTATTTCAAGTTGAGACCTGTGGTCATGTGCCGAGTACGTCCTGCCTGTCCCTTCCTGGCCAACTGCGGCCCTGGTCAGATGCTTGGTCAGGTTCTACAGCAGAAGATGAATCGGGGGCGGCACAGCAAGCTCCGCCGGATTTGGCCAGCTTTCCGATTGCGACCCTATGGAACGGACCAATTACGGTCGGTCAGCGCGTCTTCGCAGTCGGTTACCCTGGGGCACGACCGAAGGAGGTCGACCGGGGGCCAGATTGTGTCCTGCGTACTGTTGTTCCGCAGCTACTCGAGGAGAGACAGACGATCACCCACACCTGCGATACGGAGGGCGGGTCCAGTGGATCGCCTTTGATGGACGTCGTGACGGGCTTTGTCGTTGCCCTGCACTGGGGTGGTACGGACAAGTTCAACATGGCGATCCCGATGAGCGAGATCATCGCGGACCTGAAGGTGCAGCTGGCCCCAGAGGTCTTCGCCCAACTACAGATCACCGATCGGGTGCCTTAAGTAAGATGTTGGCTCTGCTGGTGCGAAGCGGGCTGGAGCACTCTCCTTGGCCCTGGCTAAGATCAAGTCACGTCAAGGCGTCCAAGTTTGCTCTAAGGCTAGCTAGCTGCATATTTAGATTGTCCCGCTGCTGAGTTGTCTGCTCAAGCACGTCAGCCGGTGCTCTCGACGCAAAGCTGGCGCTGCCGAGCTTCGCTTCAAGCCCCTTTAAAATTTTCTCAATCCGACCGACCTCGGTGCTTAGACGGGTTCGTTCTTTAGCGATGTCGATGAGACCATCGGCAGGGATAAATGCCTCGTAACCACGTCCAATGGCGACTAGGCACTGGCCCGGACGCGACAAATCGGGCCCGGCATTGAAATGGTCGATTACCGCAAGGCGCTTGATATCCGCGCTGGCGCCGTTAAACAGCGTGGCAAGCTCCGAGGTCGTTCGCACCCAGGTGTTGAGCGGAGTCTTAGGCGGCACGCCTGCCTGGCTCCGCGCCGAGCGTACGGCGGCGACAAGGTCTTGTACGCTGCGCCACTGTTCGGCCTCGGCTGGAAATTGAGGTAGTGTCTCTTCCTTCGGGTAGGCCGCGATGGTCAGGCTTACAGGACGGTCCCAATCCGGGTGATGTGGAAGCTTTTGCCAAATCTCTTCGGTGACGAACGGCATCACCGGACTTGCAAGGCGCAAAATCCCATCGAGCACGTATACCAAGACACTGACGACACGCTGCTTAGCCGCGGGATCTGTACCAGTTAAAGTGTTTTTTGCTGCTTCAAGACCCCAGTCACAGAAGCCCCCCCAGATCAGGTGGTAGATTTGATCGGCAGCCTCATTGAGTCGGTAAGTACTTAGGGCCTTATCGACCCGGCCAGCAGCAAGGCTAAGCTCAGTCAGCAGCCATTTACTGGCGAGGTCCAGCTCAGCGTGGTTTAGAGGTTTAATCGCCTGGTCTGGCTGCACGTGGCCAAGCAAGAAACGCGAGGCGTTCCATAGTTTATTGACAAAGCGTCCTCCAGCTTCGAAATCCTCGATCGCCATTCTCGTGCGCCCACCGATTGGCGCGAGCTGTACGGCGGTGAAGCGCATGGCATCGGTACCATGTTCCGCAATGACGGCTAGCGGGTCGATACCGTTGCCGAGTGTCTTAGAGAATTTTCGTCCTTGTTTATCGCAAACGGTAGGCGTCAAGAAGACGTCCTTAAACGGCACTTCGCCCCGGACCTTAAGTCCCACCATCACCATTCTGGCGACCCAAAGAAAGATAATCTCTGGCGCCGTGACCAAAGCGTTAGAAGGATAGAAGTAGTCAAGATCATTGCTTTTTTCTGGCCACCCGAACGGCGAAAGGGGCCAGAGCCAACTGGAAAACCAGGTGTCCAAAACGTCTTCATCCTGGTGGATGTCGCTACTGCCGCAATGCTTGCAGACGCTCGGATCGGTCATGCCTGTCGTGTGCTCGTGGCATAGGTCGCAATACCATATGGGGATTCGGTGCCCCCACCACAATTGCCTCGAGATACACCAGTCTTGGATATGTTCCAGCCAGTGCAAGTAAGTCTTTTTCCATAGGTCTGGATGGAAGCGCAGAGTTCCATCGTTTGCCGCGGCAACTGCTGGGGCGGCAAGCGACTTCATGCTGACGTACCACTGCTTTGATAGTCTTGGCTCGATGATTTCCTTGCTGCGCTCAGAGGTTGGAACAGTCGTTTTATAGGCCTCCTCCTTGTCGAGAAGGCCGAGCTCACGCATGGCGCGCACCACCTCTTTGCGGGCGACAAATCGATCTAGGCCGCGAAACTTCTCAGGCACTAGGTCATTCATCGCCCCGGCGTCGGTCATGATGTCGATGCTGGCAAGATTGTGGCGCTTACCCAACTCGAAGTCATTTGGATCATGCGCCGGGGTGATCTTGACAGCTCCGGTACCAAACTCGCTCTTTACGTACGTGTCGGCCACGATTGGAATGAGACGGCCGACTAGAGGCAGGCGAACTTGTCTGCCGAGAAGTGCCTGGTAGCGCTCGTCGTCAGGATGCACTGCGACCGCCGTGTCACCAAACATCGTCTCTGGCCTAGTGGTCGCTACGGTAATAAAGGCATCAGTCCCATCCACGGGATATTTAAAGTGCCAAAGGCTGCCGTGGATCTCCTTGCTTTCCAGCTCATCGTCGGACAGAGCGGTTTTCAAGACAGGATCCCAATTGACTAAGCGCTCGCCACGGTAAATTAAACCGGCTTCGAAAAGATCGACGAAGATGCGGCGCACGGCGAGCGATAGCTGCGGGTCTAGGGTGAAGGATAAGCGGTCCCAGTCGCACGAAAAGCCCATGCTGCGAAACTGCTCTAAGATCATCCCGCCGTATTTGTCCTTCCACTCCCAAAGTTTGACGTTGAAGCGCTCGCGGCCAAGGCTCTGGCGACTTTCCCCGGCCTCAGCCAAGGATTTTTCGACCATCATCTGCGTGGCAATTCCGGCGTGATCGGTACCCGGCAGCCACATAGCATTGAACCCCTGCATGCGTTTCCAGCGCACCAGCATATCCTGCATGGTGTAGCCGGTACCGTGGCCCATATGCAGGAAGCTGGTGACGTTTGGCGGTGGCATCAAGATCGTATAAGGCTTACGCGACGGGTCTTGCTCGGCATGAAAGAGGCGATGCTGGAGCCAAAAGTCATAGAGCTTAGATTCGTACAGTTTTGGGTCGTAGCTTGATGCTAAAGGCTCGGTCATCAGCGGGTTATCCTTCATGGGCTGTGGCACCGGGGGCACTAGCATCGCTTATAGCGCAGCTGCGTGGACCAGGGCAAATCAACCTCGCACCCTTCCTGAGATCCTTGAATGCGCGTCAAATGATCGGTCTTTTTCCAATGATTTAATAGGGTTCAGCCAGGCACTAAAGATTTGCCTGGTGTCGGACGAGACGCTTGTTGGTGCTTTCGTAACCCCCCGGGCACAGCCGCCTGGTGGACTGATGATCTCAGCCTTACTTTTACTTATAGAGGAGCAACTTATGCGTTCTGGATTTAAAGCCCTGCCCTTCGGTGTCTCTCTTGCCTCGTTGTTAGCGTTCACGGCCTGCGGCCAGGGCCCAGCTTTTGGAGCCAAACCCAAAGGCCTATTTGTAACAGACAAGAACTCATCGTCCTCTAGCGACAGCACCACACCAAAGCCTGAGTCGGAGCTCCCACCGCTCCCACCAATTAACGGGTCGGGTACAGGCGGATCCGGTGATGTAGTAGTCACCCCTCCTTCTGTAGGGTCGGGTACAGGCGGATCCGGTGATGTAGTAGTCACCCCTCCTTCTGTAGCGAAACCCACACCCCCTCCCGCCACCTCGCCTGACACACCGCCGGCAGCGCCTCCTGGCAATAATCCCGGCACCATGCCAACGATTCCAGGCGCCAAGCCCACCGACTTGGATGCATTGCACCGTTGCCTCGCCGCGTGGCCAAACAATCCCTTTCTCGGTACCGGTAAAGTGGAGCACTTCAAAGAGATCTATGCATCCGTCTCAGTTTTGAGCAGCGGCGCTGCCATTAATGACACTGAGAACACGCCCTTTCCTGAATTGATTCTGGTCGATGCTGGTGTCAACGTTTTTGGCTCGCCGACCTACAATCTGCTAAACAAAAACGGCTACTACTGTATCCGAGTAAACGTCAACGTGATCACTAAGCTGGGCGTTAACCTGCACTGCAATGCGCGTTTGGCTGACTCCAAGGTGGATGTGAACGTCCTGTCGACGCAAAACGACACGACCGCTGGAGTCGGGGTCAATGTACTTTCCGATGTGAAAGTTACGACTGTTCGGCCACAAGGCGACAGCTGCGTGCGGTAGGGTCCTGGCCGCAGCCTCATGCCGTTTTGCGACAGGGGTGGACCGGCCTTTTAACGACCCGATTTCTTCTGTGCAACAACCCAAATAGACTACCATTATCAAAAATATTGTCGTGATGCTCAAGCGCTGCGCAAAATGTGTCGATAGTGAGGCATGTTTGGAAGTTCGAGCCGGGTGGTCCGACGGATGGGAGGGATCGTTCATGCAGCACTTGGGGTTTCGGTATACGTCCTTGTTAGCGGTGGTCATGACGTTGTTTGTCACATTTGTCGCCTGTGGATCGCAGCTTTACCAGGTCTCTCTCCACGGGGACAGTGGGCCTAGGCCATCCGCCACCCAGTCCACGGCTCCAGCCGCGGGTGGTGCTTTGATGGCGTCCGGCCCGGATGGCAACGCAGATCCAAAATCGCTGAACTTCGGTTTGCATGCGCCTGGTGGTTGGGATTCATTGCCCATTCATTACCGTGTTGACTCGACCATGCCGGCGGTTCAAGTAACGCAGATCCAGGCGGCCATGCACACCTGGGAGGTAGCTACTGGAAAGGCGTTGTTCGCCTATGACGGCGTGCACCAAGGGATCACCGGAGATTCCTTTAAGGACCTTTATAGTTCACTCGACGACAGTAAAAACGGACTGTATATCGACAAGGATTGGCTAAAGACCGGCAAACCGACGGTGGTTCTTGCAACAACTATCTGGGATAACGATCCTTCAGACGTCAGTAAAATCCTAACAGCAGATATTCGCTACAACGATCAGCACTACATTTTTGGCGATGCTTTGGTGATCAAGCCGCAGGGCACCCGCGAGGTCGTCGATCTTCAGACCGTTGCGACGCATGAACTGGGGCATTTTCTCGGTTTAATTCACATTGATCCTAGCATCGATGCGCATTCCATCATGGTAGCCTCTCTGTACATCGGTCAGGGCTTGACGACGCGCGCACTTTCATCGGGCGACATAAAGCGAATCCAGCGGATCTACGGCTGTGGGGGTAGCGCTTGTAATGTCGTAGCCACACAGGCGCTGATTGAAAAAATGGTGCATGAAGCCCCCTCGAGCCCGCCTACCGCCAGTTTGGAATCCACTAGCAAAAGCACGGTCGCGAAGTAGTCCGGCAATGATCCAATCTAGTGTCCGTCGCCGTAATTGTTTGCACAAAAAGGCCGCTCCCGTGAGCGGTTTCCTTTTTTGGAGGTCGAAATGTCTAAAGTAAGCGGCATGGCTCCCATCTGAGTTTGTAATACCTTGTGAGTGCTCAGCACAATGAGCCGTAAAGATTGCGATTATTTGCAAGACATGCGAACAGCTAAAGATCTGCCGTGGATATGCCGATAATTAAAAATGCCGCATTATTGTCGACTGGCTTAAGTCTTTAGCGAGGTCCCGTTTATGACGCTTCTGTACAAGGCCACGCCCCTGCTGTTGGTCACCACATTAGCCCTGATTGGCTGCAGTGGGAGCAGTATGAGCGGTGTCGAAGCCACAGTTGGTATTCAGGGTGGGCCCGATTCAAAGGGACAGTCCTCCGATGCAGATAGCGAGAAGTCTAAGGCCAATGCGCCGCAGCAGGTGTCTGGTTCCTTCCTGACCTGTGCATATATTGGTACCGAGGCAGAGGTTGCCGCCGCGTCGAAAGCAGGCAAACCCATCGAGTTTGGCTGTGGCCTGTATCGTAAATCCACGGGTTCTGTCGCTATCACCGATATCTCGGGACTCAGTGTTGGCACGAGTCTCCGCTGTTCGAACGGAGGTGCACAGAAAGCTAGCGCGGCACCCTTGCCTAGGAGCAGTAAGCTGCAGTTCAAGGTTCAGGCTAACACCGAACAATTACCGTGCGCTATTGCCATGGTCCTCAATGGAACCGACCGCAAACCGATTGCTTTTGCCCGTTCGATCCCAACGATCACTCAGGTCGACGCCGAGCACGGTTTTTCAGTGAACCAAGACATTCAAGATAGCGGTCTGGTTTTTAATGCAGATGGTTCGCCTAGGTTTCCTGCCACACCAAATGTGTCCCTGTTCGATAGAATTCTTAGTAAATTGGACAGCGCCATTCAGGTACTACTGATCAAGGGTGTCAAGGCAGCGACGTTGATCGTAGGTGGAACTGCCTCGCTCCCAGAAAGCGCCGAGGTACTAACTCCAGTCCAGTCTGATGCCCCTTCGTTTCGTGCTCCGGCCGGCGGCAATGCCACTTCTGCAAAGACACCTTCAACCATTACGACGCCCAAGCCCACTGCTGTTCCTGAATCGTCCGCTCCAAGTGGCAGCTCAAAGCCGACCGGCTCAGCGAATGGCGCCAGTACGCCGCCCCCTTCAGAATCTGTGCCGACGAGTTCGTCGATGCCTGGAACATCTAATGTGCCGAGCCCCTCGACGCCCGGACCAATGAGTGCCCCTGGCAACTGAGGAGCATTTAGCTGCTGGATAGATAGTTTGCTGGACCGTCAGAAATGTCTGATTACCCAAGCAGCCTTGCAAAAAGCTTTTGTGCTGCAGCCAACACCAATGGTTCCTTCTCTGGAAACTTAGACCCCGCCTGCGCCTTGTCGGGGCGCCCGCCACCTTTGCCATCAGCGACGATGCTTAGTTCTTTGATGACATCGCCGGCTTTGACGCGGTTGCGAGCTTCGCTACCGACCGCTGCCATCAGCGACAAGGTGCCAGCCTCAACCTGGGTAAAAAAGGCGACCCCATTGTTCAGTTTGCTGGCAATGCTGTCCAGGAGTTGCTGGTGGGTCGAGCGTGGGAACACAGCGGCATCGAGTTTGAGTACGATCTGTCGCACCCCGCCGGAGGTGGACTGTGCTTGTTCTAGCAAGGTATCGATACGGTTATTGAGCTGATCCAGCTTCAGACCGCGAAGTTCTTTGTCGTAGTCCTTGAGTCGCTCTGAAAGCTCTAGCACCTTTGCTTCGGCCTCCTCAGGCCGAGCCTTTAGGGACCTGGCGACAGCGCTAAGAATATTTGCCTGGGTCCGGACTAGCTCTAAGGCGTAGAGCCCGGTGACAGCTTCGATGCGCCGAATCCCGGCCGCAACGGAGACTTCGCTGGTCAGACGGAACAAACCGATCTGCCCGGTTGCTTGTGCATGGGTGCCGCCACAAAGTTCGTAGCTGAAGGCGCCCATCTTGATGGTGCGAACTCGGTCGCCATATTTTTCGCCGAAGAGGGCCGCGGCGCCCTCACTCTTAGCCTCGGCCAAGGCCTTTTCGGCCGTGGTAATTTGGTGATTGGCAAGGATCTGTGCGTTCACCAGGGTTTCCACCTTGGCGAGGTCCTCGACGCTTAGGCTCTTTGGGTGAGTGAAATCAAAGCGCAGGCCTTCTGGAGCGACACGGGAACCTTGTTGCTGCACGTGCGGGCCAAGCACTTGACGCAGTGCAGCATGCAGTAGGTGGGTGGCCGAGTGGTTGCGCACTGCCGCCGCACGGGCTTCGCTATCAACCTGTGCCCTCAGCTTTATACCGCCGCTTTTTGCTAAAAGTCCGTGGACAAGGGCGCATTTATGGACTTGCATGTCGAGGATTTTGAAGGTGTCAACGACACGGAGCTCGAGACCGTCACCGATCAGATGGCCGATATCTCCAACTTGACCGCCCGACTCGGCGTAAAAGGGGCTCCGCTTTAGACAGATCAGGACGTCGTCGCCGACTTCACGGTAGCGAGTGACCTCGGTGTCGGCTGTTAGGATGTCATACCCGACAAACGCGGTGTCTTTCGCGGGGTGAAACACCACCCAGCCCTCGTCGTTAGCCAGACTAGCGTCGAATTTAGCAGCGCCACGAGCGCGATCCCTTTGTTCTTCCATGGCCGCCTTAAAGCCCGCATGGTCGATGTTTAGGCCTTGCTCTTCGGCCAACACACCGGTCAAATCGATCGGAAAGCCGTAGGTATCATATAGTAAAAAGGCGTCGCCCCCGGCGATCAGCTGGGCTCCTTTGTTTTTTGCTTCCGCAGCGAGCTTGGCAAACCTGGACAAGCCGTCGCGTAAGGTCCGCATAAAGCGCTCCTCTTCAGCGGCGATGACTTGGGTGATGTAGTGTTCACGCTGAGCGATTTCTGGAAAGGCGTGCCCCATCACGGTGACCAAGGTTGGTAGCAAGCGGTAGATGAAGGGCTCTTTTTGGTTGAGCTCTTGGGAAAAGCGGCTGGCGCGGCGGAGGATGCGACGTAGTACGTAGCCTCGACCTTCATTGCCTGGAGTTGCGCCGTCGGCTATGGCAAACGCTAGGGCCCGTAAGTGATCAGCGATCACCCGATGTGGAGTGCCTTTGACACCCTGATCATAGGGCACGTTGGTGAGTTCTGCGATTTTATCGATCAGCGGGCGAAACACATCCGTTTCGTAGTTTGAGCCCGACCCTTGGACGATTGACAGCACGCGTTCAAAGCCCATTCCAGTGTCGACATGCTTGGCGACCAGAGGCTTAAGGTCCCCGTTTGCGAGCCGTTCATACTGCATGAAGACATTGTTCCAGATTTCAATATACCGAGCGTTGGTGCCATTGACGCCCTGTTCAGGGTGGGCGTACGTCGCCGCTTGCGTGCTTAAATCACCCATATCGAAATGAATCTCGGTACAGGGACCGCATGGACCGACCTCGCCCATTTCCCAAAAATTGGATTTGGCCCCAAAGCGCATGATCCGCTCCGGAGCGATATCGGTCTGAGTGCGCCAGATTTCGGCAGCTTCGTCATCGTCGGTATAGATGGTGGCAAAGAGACGCTCTTTTGGGAACTTCCAGACCTCAGTGAGTAGCTCCCAAGACCAGCGGATGGCCTCTTTTTTATAATAGTCACCAAACGACCAATTGCCGAGCATTTCAAAAAAAGTATGGTGATAGGTGTCGCGTCCCACTTCGTCTAGGTCGTTGTGTTTGCCCGATACACGCAGACATTTTTGCGAATTAACCGCGCGTTTTAGGCCGAGGCGGTTGTCACCGAGAAAGATCGACTTAAACTGGTTCATTCCTGAGTTGATGAACAAGAGGGTTGGATCGTCATGCGGTACGACCGGCGAAGATGGGACGAAAGTATGGCCGCGCTGCATGAAGAAGTCGATAAAGGACTGGCGGACTTCTTTGCCTGAGAGGGTGGGCACGCCCCATTTGTTGACTTGCTTGGTCATATACACTCGAATCCTAAAAAATATGGCCCGGACGTACCGGGCCATGCTTGGCTGATGAGTACGACCCAAGGTCGTTGTTTATTCCACTTTCAGTAGCTCGATCTCGAACAGCAGCGTTGAATTTGGCGGTATGACTCCACCGACTGAGCGGCTGCCATAAGCCAAACTGGCAGGGATGACCAGCTTGCGGGTGCCGCCTTCTTTCATGCCCTTAACGCCCTGGTCCCAACCGGCGATCACCATACCGGAACCAAGCACAAAACTGAACGGCGTGTTACGGTCCTTGGTGCTGTCAAACTTGGTGCCATTGGTCAACGTGCCCGTATAAAATACCGAGACTTTCTTGCCTTCCTTGGCGACGGCGCCTTTACCGATCTTTACGTCGGTGATTTTAAGCTTGCCATCGCTCACATCTTCTTTGCTGTCGGCGGCCTTCTCGGTCGGCGTGTCGCTCGCTGGAGTCTCCGGTGCAGGAGCTGGCGCAGGATCAGCGGTGACCGGTTGCGTGGCTGCTGCCGGATCGGTCGCGGTCGGTTGGTCGATGGCTGCCGTAGTTGCGGCCGGCTCGTCTTTTTTAGAGCAGCGATCGCAGCCAGCTAAAACCACGCAGGCGACGGCGATGAGGCTATACGGGATAGATTTTTTCATACACGTTAGTTCCCACTGGTGGTTGACGATTTCGGAGGTATGCCTAGGAAAATGTTAATAGTTTGCTGGCGCGAGGTCAATCTTTTGGCGTCGCCTTGTCGAGGATCACCGTCCTAGACGGTGCGGGCCCCTTGTTGGGCGTGCTGATGAGAGGAACAGCAGGGACCTTGGCCTTGGCCTTGGCCTGTGAGGGGGGAAGGATCACCTTTGGCGGCACGCTGGGCTGCCCAGGGGCAAAAACGTATATTTTGCCACTGTCAGACCCTTCCTTTTTGCTATCCTTGGCAACAGCCTCCCCAACTGCCAGGCTACTTGCAAACATCAGGCTTAAGCACAGGATCACAGGTCGAATCTTCATTGAGTTCCTCTAGTTAGGAGGTCGGCGCGGTGTCGAACTCGCCAGACCTCGGCCATAATAAAATAGGTAAGATCAGCAAGATAAAGAGCTAAGAGCCGCGGATCGCGTCGATTGGTACGGTTCGAGCCGCGGTCACAGCGGGATAAAGCGCTGCGGCCAGGTTCATTAAGAGTAGCAGCCCCCCGATCATTGCGACCTCTCTAACGGTAAGCCGGCAGCCTAAGAAGTCTTCCACTCCCTTGGGTCCCATCGAGCTTTCGCCGGATAGAAAAATGGTTAGGTCAAGTCCGACATGGTGCAGGTACAGGTAAAGTGGAGCTGCCATCAAAGTGCCTATGCACAGACCAAGCAGCCCAATCATCAGCGCTTCACTCAAGACCATCGCGACGAGGGTGCTCGGTGTCATCCCTAGTGCCAGCACGACGCCAAATTCCCGCCGTCTTTCTAGAATATTGAGCATCATAGTGGTCAAAATGCCGATGGATACGATGATTCCAGCGAAAAAGAACAACAGATTGTAGAGAGAGGCATCGAGGTCGATAGCCTGGGCCACGTCAGGAAGACTCTTGCGCCAGGAGGACAACTCGAGTGGTGTACCAGCCAGTCTCTTTTTTAGGACCGTTTCGATTTTACCGAGGTCGGCTTCAGGTGGGACGAAAAACGCCAGAAATGAGATGCCATGCTCGGGATAGTCTAAAACTTGCCGCATGAAGGTCAGCGGTAGCATGACTAAGTGCCCATCGAGCTCCAGGCTTCCCGTCTCAAAGGTGCCGCGCAAGTAAGCTATATTAGAGACAATTTGCCCTTGTCGGTCGGTCGTTGTAAAAGTTATCTTTTGACCGATCTCGACACCCAAATGCTCAGCCATGGCACGACCAATGAGACAGCCTTGCGAATCTCCATAAGTCAGCGTTGTGCCGCTCTTCAGGTTTGCCAGCATGAGGTTGATGTCCTTGCTGTCTAGCCTTGGGTCGATCCCCAGTAGCGCGGCTCCCGTACTGCTTTTGCTAGTTGCTACGACCGCCATTGCACTGATGCGTGGCGCAACCAGACGGACCCCAGGGACTGCGGCTGTCAGCTGCTGTAGCTGCTCGCTCCACGCAAACTGACTGGAGGGTGTGGGTTCGGCAATGAAACCTGGCTGGCTCAAACTGAACACCCCGTAGCCGCCCATGGCGCCTGATTCTATGAGGCGGTCGTACATGCTTTGCCTGGTGCCGATAAACACCACCGCCACGCAAACCCCAAACGCCACGGACAGCGCTGTAATGATGGCGCGGCGAGGGTTGCGAAAGAGATTGCGTGCACCGAGAAATATCGCCAGAGACTGCAAGATCGCCCCTCTTTGATCAGTGTGGTGATAAGGCTTCGACTGGAACCATGACGGCGACTTCCACGCCTGGGAAAATGGCAAATAGAAGCTGCGACAACATCATAAAGGCTATGGGTTTGATGATATTTAGCAAAGTTATCTGTGGGTAGATGATCGGCTCCAAGTTGATACCCGACACCGAAAGGTGATCCACCATAAGCGAGAGATCGAGGCCGGTACGAGTCAGATAAAAGGCAAGTGGCAGTCCTATAGCTGTTGCGATAGCAGCGGAAAGCAGACTCTTCCAGCCTGCTTCGGCCAGGATCAGCAGGACCATTTGACCCGGCCCCATACCTAGTGCTTGCATCGTGCCGAACTCCCGGCGCCGGTCATAGATGCTCATAAAGGTCATGTTTAAGATCAGGCCACCAAGGGCGAGGTAAATAAAGATAAAGATAAAATTCGCAGACACCGCCAGTAGGTCGAGGATTTTTGCAAGGAGAGGCTTCAGCTGTCGCCATGATTTCAGCTCATTGCCCAGATCTGGCTTGGCAACTAGCTGCCTGAGTCGAAGCTCCGCAGCGGTGAACGGTTGATTTTGATCGACCCGAGATATGGCCAACTCATGAATGCCTTTCTCGATAAGAAAGAACTCGCGAAAGGCGGCCTCTTGGATGTAGACCGCGCGGTTGTCGATCTCGCTATTGACCGATTTCAAGATCCCAACCACCAGGAATACGGTATTGGCAAGTGAGCCGTCGGCGGCCTGGGCAAGAAGGACCATCTCTTGACCTGGCTGCAGATGCAGGTGACGAGCGAGCAGCTTGCCGATGACGACCCCATTGGGTTTGGTCGTGGTAAGCCAGCTACCGCTGTCGATAAAGCGCTCGATCCGTGTCACATGTGCTTCACGCTCCAAATCGAGGCCGCGAACCTGGACGCCGGCTGATAGGCTGCTGGCGGCGCCGAGTGCGGAGCCGTAGAGTCTTGGTGCGCTCAAGAAGCCGTCCCGCAAAAGGGCCGCTTGCCATGCTTCGGCATGATCTAGGGTGGCATAGATATCGGGGTTGCTAAGATAGCCTGGCGCATGAAGTTGAAACTCGCCGATTTCAAACGATGTTGCAGTTGCTTCCAGCAAGTTACCCAAACCCGCATTGAGACATCCCCAAACCAACATAATCGCCGTGATGGCGCCAATGCTGATCGCCTTGAACGCGGTACGAATGGGCGATCGCCTAAGACTTTTCCAGGCGAAGACACCTAGGTTCATGAGGCCCTCGCACGGCGAACCTTAGTGAGACTTCAGGTTGTCGACGTTAAAAAAATCTGGATCGAGCTTGATATCGTGGCGCAGAGAGACATAGACAAGGTCGGTGTGCTCGCCGGGCAGGTCTGCGGGCGTGACCGAAATCTTCGTCGGAGCTTGGCGGCCGCCGAGTTCTTTCACATCGCTAAAAGTGACTGTGCGCGTCTTACTTCCACGTTCATTATAGTAAGTCTGAGAAATGGGGATCGTCCGTTCCTTTTCGACGACCAGACGCAGCTTCGACCAAGTCAGATTGGTTCCGGACTTGGGGACCAAATCAACAGTCCACAGAGTCGTTTTGCCATGTTTGCTTGCCTCGACCAAGGTTGCATCGTAGTCCTTTGCCAAGTGGCACGAACCTACTAGATCGTCGTTCGAAAAATGGCTGCCCATCCAACTGCTGCTGCGCATGGCCGCGCTGACCTTGACGGTGCGATCGATTTTCGGCAGGAAGTTATATATGTCGCGCCCAAGGCGTAGGGTCATCGTGCCCTTTTCTTTAGCCGGTGCGTTGATCTTGACTAGAGCCCGCGTGTCACCCTCGGCCCAGAGAGTTAATTTTAGCGCTCTCTCGTAGTGTGATGTCTTGACCGTCATGGTCATCTCTGCCTCAGATTTTTTTGAAGACCAGAGCTTGTCAACGCCACTTAGAACCTTTTTTAGTTCTTCTGCATCGGCTTTCGGAGCATCCTTCGCGATGCCAAGAGGAACTGAGGCAACGGTCAGGTGCAGTAGCAAAAGCACGCCGAACCTGCGGCTGCGCAATGGGACTGATCTCGTGTGTTGTGGTATCATGGCTCTACCATTATAAATTGTTTATACTTATTGTACTCAAGTCGCCAGAACATCACAACTTTGAGTCAGCTCGGGCGTTTGCTCCGCGACTGGCCTTGTGCAGCGGAATGACCGCAGATCGTTGATTTTTTAACCTGGAGTTGCGATGGGGCGTGAAACTTCTGGTCCCGCTATTGTGCGGGTGGAAGATGTCTATAAGTCTTATGGCGTAGGAGCAGCGCGTGTCGAGGCATTGACGGCAGTGTCCCTTTGGGTAGAGGCGGGTGAATTCCTTGCGCTAAGCGGCCCGTCTGGATCAGGCAAAAGCACCTTGCTCAATCTGATCGGGGCGCTCGACACGCCGACTTCAGGCAGCATCTTTCTCGAAGGGGCGGCACTAGGCGGGCTCAGTCGTACGGCTCTTGCGCGCATTCGCCGCGACCGCCTCGGTTTTATTTTTCAAGCGTATAACTTAATACCGATTATGACTGCGCTTGAAAACACCGAGTTCACTCTGGCATTGCAGAGGCGGCCGAAGCAGCAGCGTCGCGCGTTGGCTCTAGAGGCCCTGGCGCAGGTGGGCCTTGCCCACTTGGCGCTCCGCCTGCCTGGGGAGCTGTCCGGGGGACAACAGCAGCGAGTAGCCATCGCCAGGGCCATTGCACCTAGTCCTGCAGTGATCCTGGCGGATGAGCCGACGGCTAACCTGGATTCGGCTTCCAGTGGAGCCTTGCTTGATCTTATGCAAGACCTCAATGATCGGCTCAATGTCACCTTTGTCTTTTCGACGCACGATCCTCGAGTACTCGAGCGCGCGAAACGTATCGTTGGATTGGTCGATGGGCGCTGCACTGATCATTAATTGGAACATGGTGCGGCGCGAAGTCTTTGCATCGATTGTGGGGATGCTTTGTATTGGCGTTGTAGTTCCGGTCGCGCGGGCCAATGGGCGGTTGGAGAGGGAGGGTTCAGCCCGGGTTTCGGCGACCTACAATAAGAATCCAGATGATGTCGACCTCTACCCAAACCGCTACGAAAGTTCTGACCAAGTTCTCGTGCGGGAAAGCCTCAAGTTTAGAGGCCCAAGGTCCTTACGGTTTGAGTTCAATGCTTATATGCTTGCGATCAATTCATCCGACCGCACCTCTTTGGCGCAAACGGTGCTAAATACTAGCGATGAAGTCAATCGGGCGTCAGCCCTTGACCTTCACTGGTATCGCGGCAGCAAGATCGATGGCTACTTGACGATTGACCGCATCAACATGCGCGGCAAAATTGCTGGTGCAGAGGTTACGGTTGGGCGATTTCCCGTCAACCTGACGACAATGGCGATTTTTACTCCTAATGACTTTTTCGCTCCGTATCGCCCGACGGATTTTTATCGCGACTATAAACCCGGGGTGGACGCCGTCCGCGTCGATCACAGTCTAGGAAAAAAGGGACAGATTTCGGCGATTGGTGTCGTCGGATATGCCACGCCGCAACTGGTCAGTCGGGTTGGGGAGACAAATCATGGATCAAATCGTTTTTCTGCAAGTAACTCCTCGGCATTGGTGCGGGCATCGAGAACTTGGCGAGGGTTTGAATTCGCGGCGTTCGCAGGTAAACTTGCAACTAATAATGTCGTTGGCGCGACGGTGCAGGGTGAGGTGGGGCCTGTAGGATTGCGCGGCGAGATGAATCAAAAATTCAGTCGCGAGACGACCGGGCTAAACCATGCTGCTGGCGCGATTGGTGCCGATTACCGCCTGAATTCAAAGCTAGTCATTACTGTGGAGCAGTTTTACAACCAAGCTGGCTATGCCGATGCAAGTGGCTATGTGCACCTAGCGGAATCTCCGCCGACGTCTCCGATATTGGGACGGCTGTATACCGGGCTGGCAGGGCTGTACGACATCACTCCGCTCATCCATTTGCGTTCGTTGCTTGTCGCCAATGACGGGGATCAATCGCTTATCGGAGTCTTCCAGCTGACTTATTCAGTTACCGAACGACTTGAGCTTGGACTGGCTGCTTTGGCCCCCTATGGGCCGCCGCCGAATCAGTTCCTACCCAAAAGTGAGTTCGGGTCATATCCAGCAGTGATTTCGGTTCAAGCGAGTCGGTTTTTCTAGTGGTTATGTGTCACGATGACTATCGCGCCCAGCCGACCGTCCCTTTGCCTCGGCAATGTCAGCCTCCATCTGCCCTGCCAGGACTGCATAATAATTGGTGCGGTCGTTAGCGGCTTGTAGGAGTCGAGGGCTTGTCAGGTTGATTTCCGACACAAACCCGCCGATGAGGTCGAAGCCGGTGAGGAAGACACCTTGGGTGTGCAAGGCGCTAGCCACAGAGGTGACGCGCGTCGATTCGACGGTCGTTGGTTCATAGGCTTCAAGAGTGGCTCCGGCACGGGTGTTAGCCAAGAACTCACCGGGTGCTGGGCGTTTGAGGCACCACGCTAGAGGGCGACCGAAGCCCGTGAAAACTCGGACCTCACCGTCATAGATTGCAGGGTTGAAGGGTTGGATCAGTCTTATACTAGCGCCGTCGCCGGTAGCGGACCTGAGCTTGGCGAGGACTTGTGCCCGGCCATCGCTCTTGAGCTGTAAGCGTTCGACACCTCTGCCGCCAAACAGCGTTAGGGGTTTTAGTATCGCGTCGCCGTTAGCCTGGTTCTCGACAAAGGCCAACAAAGCTTCGCTGTCGCTGGTGGCCAGCGCAGCTTGGCAAGCTTCCGGAAACAATAGGATCGCCAATTTTTCATTAAAGCGGCGCAACGCGGCCGGGTCATTGTACACCCGAACCCCTCTGCTACTTGCCGACTCAAGTAACCAGGTGGTGGCGATATAGTCCATATCGTATGGCGGATCCTTGCGCATATGGACCGCGTCGAAGCTCAGAAGGCTGACGGTTTCAGAACTCCCGGTGGAAAACGTCTGGGGACTACCGGCGAACATCAGGCGCTGGCAGCGTGCTACGGCTGCCTTGTCGCCACCGCTCCAGGCCAGCTGCTTTGGCTCGCAGACCCGTATGCCGTGGCCTTTGGCAGCCAGTTCAAACAGCATCCGCAGGCTGGAATCAAGCGGCCGGTTCAGTGAGGCCAGTGGATCCATGACGAAAAGGTGTTCATAAACCATGAGACGGCTACCCCTACTTGCGAGACCCGGACTTCCGATGCTATGACCCGGTGGAGACGTACCTGCTACTGTTGTAGCCAAAATAACCGCCGGGGTCCCCGATGAACTTGCGCATGCTCGACGACTTAGATCTTAACGGCAAAAAGGTATTTCTTCGGCTTGATCTGAACGTACCGATTAAAGACGGGCGCATAACCGATGAAACGCGACTCCTTGAGGCAATTCCGACCATTCGGTATATCCTTGAGCGGACCCACAAAGTGGCCATCGGCAGTCATCTTGGTCGGCCCGATGGGGCCGTCGACCTAAAGTACTCCCTTGAGCCAGTAGGCGTGCGCTTGGCGGAGCTGCTGGACCGGGAGGTGTGCTTCGTCAGCGATTACATGCAAGAGCCTTACGATCAGACCCTCGGCCAACTCAACTCCAACCAGCTGGTGCTTTTGGAGAATTTGCGATTTCATGCCGGTGAAACTAGCAACGATCCGGACTTCTGCCGACACATGGCGCGTGGCATCGAGGTTTACGTCGACGATGCTTTTGGTACAGCGCATCGCGCTCACGCGTCGACGGTCGGCATTCCAGAGCTGATCCCGTCCGAACGTCGGGGGGCGGGACTGCTTATCGACAAAGAGCTTAAGGCACTCAGCGGCATTCTTGAGCGGCCGGAAGCCCCCTTTACGGTGATCATGGGAGGTGCCAAGGTATCGGATAAAATCGCTGTGATGCTTAGCCTGATCAACCACTGCAACCATCTGCTGATCGGCGGCGCGATGGCCTACACCTTCCTGAAGTTTAAGGGAGTGGCGGTTGGTAAGTCACGGGTCGAAGTCGATCGGATGGACCTAGTAGAATCAATCTTTCGCAGCGCCGAAGCCCGGCGGGTACAGATCCACCTGCCAGTCGACCACGGCGCAGCCAGCGCCTTTTCGGAGCAAGCCAAGCGCGAGGAGATCGACAGTGCTTCGCTGCCTGCAGGCTTGATGGGCCTTGATATCGGCCCTAAAACCATTGCTGCCTATAGCTCGGTCGTGAGCCGTTCTCGTACGGTGTTTTGGAACGGGCCGATGGGAGTGTTTGAGTGGCCGGCCTTTGCCAGCGGAACCATGGCCATGGCCCAGGCAGTTGCTGCATGCAGCGGGCGAACGGTCGTCGGTGGCGGTGATTCAGTCGCTGCCTTGAACAAAGCTGGTGTCGCGTCTAAGGTGACACACGTATCGACTGGCGGCGGGGCCTCGTTGGAGTATCTCGAGGGGCGGACCTTGCCCGGTCTAAAGGTGCTGATGCGCTAACATCTTTTTAAGGGCTGAGATCGATGACTGTCGCACGAGTGAAGATGTTGGCCGGTAACTGGAAGATGCATAAACTCAACTCCGACGTTGAGGCGTTTTTTTCAGCCTTCGTGCAGTCCTTGGGCCTATCTCCGGGACAAAGTCTGGAGGGTCGACTAGACCTGTTGTTTGCTGTTCCGGCGACGATCCTGGCGCAGGCGGCAAAAACCTGCAAACCACACGGTATTAGCGTCGCCGCTCAAAATGTTCATTGGGAGGCCAGTGGCGCGTACACCGGTGAGATTTCCTTGCCGATGCTGCGAGAGGTCGGCGTCCATGCGACGCTGATTGGCCACAGCGAACGGCGGCAATATTTTGCTGAGACCGATGCCATGGTAGCTAAAAAGACCAGGGCTTGCCTGCAAGATGGAGTCTTGCCTTTGGTCTGTGTTGGTGAAACCCTTGCCGAGCGCGACGGTGGCCTTGTGGAGTCCGTGATCTCCAGGCAGATGCAAGGTATTTTGGCTGCCGTAGGGTCTGGGACCGGGCTAAACGACTTGGTCGTCGCCTACGAGCCGGTATGGGCCATTGGTACTGGCCGCACGGCATCGGCGGCTCAGGCGCAGTCGGTCCACGCACTGATACGCTCTCTCGTCGCTGACGCTTTCGGAGCTGCAGCGGCTTCGGTCCTGCGAATCGTTTATGGTGGGAGCGCCAACCCATCAAATATTGAGGAGCTCTTGGCCGAAAAGGATATTGATGGAGCTTTGGTCGGAGGCGCTTCTCTGAAGCCAGAGGAGTTCGCCAAGATGGCGCGAGCAGCCCTGGCCGTTTAGCCTTGTCATTGAATGAGATAACCAACGTTATTCACGATAGATTTTGGATCGTGAAGAGGTTGCTTGCCTCTTTGCCCACGGGCGACAACGTGATGGCGACGAAAATGACGGCATCGCCAGCTTTCAACCAGCTGTCGCGCACCAATTGATCATTAACGATGGGTAGCACTTGATCGATGTTTGGGTCGATATCAAGTAGGAGGGTTTGAACGCCTCGAACCATTGCCAATCGACGCTTCACCGCAGCCGAAAAGGTGACAGCGATAATCGGCACTGGCGCGCGGAAACTTGCCAGTTTTAACGGCGTGTTACCAGCTTTAGTGATCGTCACAATAGCTCTGGCGCCAATGCGCTCAGCCGTTCGCAGGGCATGATAGGCGATTGCATCCATCTCGTTGGCAACCGTTGGCGTGTGCTTGATCCAGTTGGGCTGGACGTTGATGTTGGCGCCCTCGATGTCGGTGATGATTCGGGCCATAACCTCAACAGCCTTGGTTCCAAATCGTCCGTTGGCGACCTCCTCTGACAGCAGGACCGCGTCGGTGCCATCGATGACGGCGTTGGCAACATCGGAAACCTCAGCCCGGGTTGGGGTCACGTTGTGCCGCATCGATGCAAGCATTTCACTAGCCGTCAACACGATCTTAGCGTGGTCATTACAGCGCTGGATGATTTCTTTGGTGATCATCGGTACCGTGACTGGATTGATGGTCAGCGCCATTTCACGCCGCGAAATGACCACTCCTTCGAGGTGGGCGAGCAATTCGGGTAGGCGCTCATACACCTCTCCCGAGTCCACTTTAACCAGCAACCACGGTGTATTGTCGCCATGCTGAGCGGCCAGCTTGCGGCGAAAGTCGAGTAGGTACGGGAGGGTCCACTGGCCCGAGACAATCAGGTAGTCGACCCCTTCTTCGATGAGGCCTTTAAGTTCGGCGACATCAATTTTGAAACGCTCCGGGTCACGCCGGGTGTCAGGGATCGTGACGTCCATCTCCGGATAGATGACCCCCCCTTGGGTAACCTCCAGTTCAGCTTGATCTTTGCTGCAGCGAATGGTCCGTAGGACGACGTTTCCCGAGCCAATGAAGACCTTTGCGTCGGCCTTGAACAGCCGGTCCCATCCGGCAGATTTGAGCCTGATCGTCGAGGGCAGCTCGGCCGACGATACCGTCAGCCGCTCGCCAAAGCTCACTTCCCTTGGAGCCGCTAGGTTGCTAACGACAGCCTGTGTCCAGCTGGCCAAGTCGAGCATGACCGTACTGTTCTCACCCTTTTGGCCTTTGGCCCGCAGGGCCTTGATAAATCCTTGGATCGGACCGATTAGCGGCGCTTCATAGACCAAGCGGAAGACGTCGACGTCCTGGTTTCTGACCTCGCTGGCGTCTTGAGCCAGCAGGGCTTTACCCTCAAAGGAATTTACGATCTTTGTCCGCCGGGAATGCTGCTCAATCATGACTGCCTCGTGCACAGGGTCTGACCCATGAGTATAGGCCTATTATCCTGGGCCCGTAGCAGGTTGATACCACTGATAGCGGCGTGGTCATAGACGATCACTACGGTCGAGCCGAGCATAAACGTGCCGATTTCATCGCCGATAGCTACGTCGCGCGCCGGTTCGAAGGTGGTAAAGGAAGGCTGCTCATTACCTTGGCGTCGACCGTTGTTGGTCACCACATTAGGGGCCAAGGGCGTCACCATGCGGCCGACGTTAAAGGCCCCGACCATGACCACGTAGGCTTTGCCCCCGAGCGACAAATCAAAGCTAAAGACTAAGCGCTCGTTGCGCGAAAAGAGTCGTGGCACCCGGGCGACAAACGGCCCATTGACCGGCCAAAGCTCGCCAGGAAAGTGGGTCACTTTCGTGACTCGACCGCTAAACGGAGCGTGAACCCGGTGGTAGTTGTGAGGGGCCAAATAGATGGTCTGGTACCAGGCGAAATCCTGTGTTCCACCCGTTTCTGGACCGGTGGCACCAAAGACCAGGTCGGCAGCAGAGTATGGCAGTCCCTTTGCCTGAATGGCATCTCCCGCCTGGATGGGGCCGGAGCGCGCCAGGAATCCGTCGGCGGGCGAGCATATTGGCGAACTGATGGGGCGTAGGCCAGGCTTTAGAGAGCGGGTAAAGAGGTCCTCAATGGTGGCGTAGTCACTAAGGGGGGCTGAGGCTTCAGCCATATCGAGCCGAAAAACCGCAGCGAAACCGCGACAGCTGAGGTCTGCCAATGGTTTTGGCAGCTTAAGTCGAGCAGCCAGGCCCGTGGCGAAACTTAAGGCATTTTTCGGGGCCAGCGTAAACAAGCGTACCGCTAACGAGTACATAAAAGCACCTTAGGTAGTTTGCACCTCTGACATTATTACCACAGGCTGAGGGTATGCTGTCACCAGAAGGTGACTGGCGTGAATGCTTAGACATGGTCGATGCCGGCTAAAGCAACCCCTGGATGGCCTGGTTGTGGCTATTAAAATACCTTAAAATTACATAGGTTTGCTTGACAAATTTCAGGCGCTTAGCCTGGACTTGGCCTTGTTGGCATCAATGTTGTAGAGTTAGGGGGTAAGGTGGATGCGGTCAAAGGATCGTTTGCCCCCAAAGCGCGCTACCTACAAGAAGCGTTGAAAAGGAGCGGTATGACAACTTCATCAAATGTAGCCTCGCATACGACAGCGAAACAATCAGTCAACGATAGGGCCGTACGGCTGCTAGCCAGCTCTATCTATCGTCAGCTGCAGGACGAAGGCTGTGAAGCCCGCGACATCATCTCTGTATCTTCGCAACTTATCGATTTAGTCACCACCGAACTGCAGAAGATCGATCATCAGCAGCCGTGAATTTTGCTGCGGCATTTTCTTCCTAGCGCCGGATTTGCTATCATATTCCTATGAAAGCAAAATCAACTAGAGGAGCTTCAACGCGGCACCGGATTCTGTCCGTAGCGGCGGGGCTCATGTACAAAAATGGCGTGAATGGCACCAGTGTCGATGACGTGTTAAACGCATCTGGGACTGGCAAGAGCCAATTCTATCACTACTTTACCAGTAAAGATGCCCTGGTGAAGGAGCTGATAAGCTACCACCTGTCGGCGTTGCCGGCCGCCCAGGAGGCGCTCCTTGCGAACCTCGGCACCTTGGGCGGCCTCGAGGCGTGGTTAGACCAAATCCTCGCCGACTATGACCTTGGTGTTTATGCCGAAGGCTGTCCGATTGGCAATTTAGCCAGCGAGATGTCCGGCCACAGCGAGGAGCTCAGGGTTAATTTGCAGGCGACCTTTGGCTATTGGGAGTCGTGCTTGACGCACGGACTGACGCAGCTGAAGGCCAACGGATCCTTGCGCTCGGACGTCATTCCGGCGGAGTTAGCCACGTTTTGGGTGGCGGCCATTGAGGGTGCGCTGCTTCTGGCCAAGACGGAAAGAGCGTCAGGCCCTCTGACGTCGACGATTCGTCAGATTAAGGGATTCCTTCGCGCGTCCGCCGTAGGCGGTAGCGCTAAGGTTAGGCCTAAGCGGCATGGGCTGTTAACGTTTTGTCCTTAGCGCCGCCGTTGCTTGCCAACCAGTATGCATTAACAAAACTGCGCACTTGCTCGACCTGGTCCGCTTCGAGGTCCTGAGCCAGGAGCAGAGTGATTTCGGTGTTGCGGCGGTTGGTCTGGCGCTTCTTCATCGTTTGGAGCAACTCAGCGGCGCCGCCTTCGCAGCAGCAGAGTATCTGATGCGGTGCAAATTCAACCGTGCGGCGAGCGAGTTCCTTGGTCGAAGCGACGTCGACAAGCCTAACGGCCATACGAAGTGTCGCTTCGAGGAGTTGTTTGGTGGCAAAAGACTTGTAGGCGCTATCTTCGATGATCAAAATTTTTGTCTTCATATGAGCCCCTCCCCTGCTGCACAGTTGATTAGTATCTCTCTCTAATACAAAATCGGTTCCAAATTTTAAGTGTCTAATAACATTAAGACAATTTAAATGCTGGACCAATTAGCCACAGCTTGTGCTACCTCTGGGCCCCGAATTTCGACTCACATGTGCCCAAAAGGGCATACCAAGAGAATAGCGATGCATATTCATATCGTTGGCGGCGGGTTAGCTGGTTCTGAGGCCGCTTGGCAGGTCCTAAGTGCCGGGTTTTCCGTGACTTTGCATGAGATGCGGCCGACTCAGATGAGTCCAGCCCATAAAACTGGCCGCTTAGCGGAGTTGGTTTGCTCGAATTCATTGAAGTCGATGTCTGCGACGTCGGCGCCGGGATTACTCAAGGCTGAAATGGTGGCGTTTGGCTCTCTCGTCATGCGTGCGGCAGACGCGGCAAAAGTCCCTGCCGGCCAGGCCTTGGCCGTAGATCGCGAGGTCTTTTCAAAATTTATCGAGGATGCCCTGGCCAGCCATGCAAATTTTACGCGTTTGGATCATGAGGTCGTGGCATTGCCCACCTCGTCGGAAATGGCCGCTCGAGACGAGATCTGGATTGTGGCGACAGGTCCCCTTACCTCAGCGCCCTTAGCGGCAGAGCTGCAGCGTCTCACCGGTGGCCAGGATCGGTTGTATTTCTATGATGCAATTGCACCGGTGATTGCGGCGGACTCGATCGATCTTCAGCACGCCTTTGCCGCTAGCCGCTATGATCGTGAAAGTGATGCTGAAAGTGCTGGAGATTACCTCAATTTGCCGCTCAATAAGGCGGAATACGAGGCCTTTATCGATGCTCTGGCGGCGGCAGACTACATGCCTTTACACGCTTTTGAGAGTACTAAGTATTTTGAGTCTTGCTTACCTGTGGAGGTCATGGTCGAGCGCGGGCGGGAAACCTTGCGCTTTGGTCCGATGAAGCCAGTTGGGCTGATCAACCCCAAGACCGGTCACCGGCCGTGGGCAAACGTCCAACTGCGTTTAGAAAACACGGCTGGGACCATGTACAGCATGGTCGGCTTCCAGACCAAAATGAAATGGCCTGAACAGCAACGTGTTTTCGCGCTGATCCCGGCGTTGCGCAGCGCTGAGTTTTTGCGCTTTGGCTCGGTCCATCGCAATACCTACCTAAAAAGTCCCGAGGTATTAAACCCGGACCTGTCGGTTAAGGGGGCGCCCGGGTTGTTTGTTGCAGGGCAGATCACCGGAGTTGAAGGCTACACCGAGTCCGCTGCCATCGGTTTGCTGGCGGCTCGAGCAGCGGTGGCTAAGGCGCAGGGGCTTCATTTTGAAATGCCGCCGCGCGACTCGATGATTGGCGCTTTGGTTCACTATGTGACTCATGGTGGGCTCGGTGATTTCCAGCCAATGAACGCAAATCTTGGGCTCTTGCCCCACCTCGAACGCCAAAGAGGAGAGAGCAAAGCCGACAAAAAAGGGCGTCAGTGTCTGGCTGCCCATGAACGGTTTCAGCGATATGCCATGGAACATCGCCCCGGACTCTGAGGTCGGTCACCCAAGACTATAAGATCATTATCAAAAGAGGCGCCATCAGCCACCAGGCAGAAGTGCGGCCAGCGCTGACTGAGGATGCGATCGTACCGCAGCCTGATTTTACTCGGTTTAGGTTGGGTTCCTGAGGCTGACCGGTATAAGTGGTTCCGAGGATCGCACCGCTGGTATTGAGCAGGCCCCGTCCGAGCAGTGGGACAGGGTCTGATTGCCCTTTGATGCGTGGAAAATAGTTGGTGTAGTTAAAGCCATCGGCAACCATGGGGTCATAAAGACCCGGGTCGGCACTGGAAAGAAGCGCCCCGCGCAACGCGTCGAAGCTCAATGTGGGATGTCGGACCAGCAACAGCCCGGCAGTTCCCGCAACCAGTGGCGAGGCCATGGAAGTACCAGACTTCGTTTCCAGCGCGCCACCAGGCACGGTGGATAGGATATTATCTCCGGGCGCAGCTATGCTGACCCATGGCCCGAAGTTGGAGAACTCAAGCTTGCGCAGGTTGCTGCCAACAGCGGCGACACCTATGGCGTCATGAAATGCCGCAGGATACTCAGGAGTCGAAGAGTCTTCGTTGCCGGCTGCGGCGATCACCAGCGTCCCATCTTGCTCCTTGACGGCTTGAATCAGGAGGTTGACCGCGCGTGATCTGACGAACTTACCAAATGATGCGTTGACCACTCGAACGGCCGGTCGGTCGTTGCGGCGAAACAATGAAATGTACTTGAAGGCGGCCACGATGGAGCTATCAAGGATCCCAGACGTAGCACCGACTTTGCCGACAATTCGTAAAATCATGATCTGACAGACCGGGCAAACCCCTGCGGCGAAGTCATCGGTAAACGGGTCGGTCCATGCGGCATCGCCTGCAATGATTCCTGCAACATGGGTGCCATGTGCACAGTTCGGGTCTCGGCCCTCGCATGAGGAGCCGGGGCCATCGGCGTCGAAGGGCCAGACATCGCCGTTGCCCAGGTGGTCGCGAGATGTCGCGGTGGTATTGCAGCCATGAATATCGTCGGTGCAGCCCGATACATTGGGGTCGTTGTTGGTCCAGATATGATTGGCTAGCCCAGGATGCAGGTAGTCGACACCGCTGTCGAAGACGGCGATGATCGGCCTGTGGTCGAGGATTTGTTGGTCAGTCGGAGTGTTGGGCCGCTGTAGGTCTCGTTCACCAATAGCATTGAAGGCTGCTGCCAGGCCGATGCGGTTGGTCCACCAATACGAGTGGCTTTTATATTTTGTTGCATAGGCAGCGAATATATTGCTTGCGGGACTGCTAGCTGCTTCGCTGAGGTGGCTAATGTAGTTGGGTTCTGCAAACCATATACTGCCACTCCCCTCCCACTCCTGCAGAATTTCGACTGCCGCCGCCGGAGAAGAAAAATCAACTTGCGCCAAACTGCCAACCTGCGGCGCCGGGCTAAGGTTGTCGGTGGTCAGGTTGCTAAGGTAGCGCGGCATGCCGATAGCGTTGGGACTGACGGGCTTTCCGGTCATTGCCCGGTGCAGATCGACCGCGCTCAAAAAGCGCAAATGTTTGACTCGCGGATCTCCTGAATAGCCTCTGTCGAGATAGGCCAGGTGCGCCGATTGTTCGGCGGCGAATCCGACGAACCCTTGATGTTGACGATCGATCTCGCCGAGGTTTGGGCGAAAGGTGACAAGGTAGCTACCTGCAAGGGCTTGCCCCTGATGTATCTGACCTGACGACGGATGGACAACCCTGGGTACTGCCGTGGTCTGGTGCGCAATCTCGTCAGTCACAAACGAGCCGCATCCGGCGACAGTCAAGGTGAGTGCCAATAGAATAGCCGCGCGGGAATTTATCGGGGTTGCTTGCAAAAGCCTTTGGTCCTCAATTGTCTCCACCGCGCCAATCGTCTAGAGTAGGTATCTTTCATGCTCCGGCCACTTGGACGGGAGGTTACAATTGTCGCTAAAAGAACGCATCAACGAAGATTTAAAGAAGGCGATGAAAGCCAGGGACAAAGAGCGAACCAGCGTGCTTCGGATGCTGCTCAGTGAAATTAAATACACTCAGGCTGCTGTGAACGTTCATGCAGAGCTACCTGAGGCTGAGGTCCTGAAGGTGGTTGGGCTTTATCACAAGCGGATGCTTAAATCGCTCGATGATTACCCGGAGGGCGAAAAGCGTGATCAGATCCGCTCCGAACTGGGGATCGTCGATGAATACTTGCCCAAACGAGCTAGCCGTGCCGAGGTTGAGCTGGTGGTGGATGAGGTTTTACGTGGCACCGAAGATCGAGAGTTTGGACCGCTCATGAAGCAGGTTCTAGCCCGCCTTGGGACAGCGGCTGACGGCAAGGTCGTCAGCGAGGTCCTCAAGCCGCGACTTGCTAAGCCGTGAGACTGTTGTCCCGTTGCGGCTTGGTAAAAGCACATGACATGGCAGAAAATCTATAAAACTTGGTTTGGTAGACGAAGATCGATGTCGCCGCTGGAGGGTGGCCCGTTGTCTAAAGGGTGGCAGAGGGGATAATATGGGAGAAGGGTCCGCTCGGTTTCCCCGCTTCTTGCCTTCTCTTCCGCAACGAATTCTTGTGCCCCCTCATGTTTTGCATATCTGCGCCGATATATAAGGTGCCGTCGTCTGGCGGCCTGTAAATCTTCATGACAAGTGCTCTGGAGCCCATGGACTACACCCGCGACATCAAGTTGCTCACACCCCTGCTGGTGATGTCATTATTGACCTCGACAGCGGCGAAGTCGCAGACTGTGCTGGCGACGGACGGCGCTGCGATGACCGGTCAACTTATGCAGTGGGCCACGGCTACGTTCGAACAGCCAAGCGCACCAACGGTTGCCACCAATCGAAAAGCAGCACCCAAGCTTAAGAGTAGCGCGAATGTCATTCGCGTCGATGATTTGATTGCTACGGGTTCGATCAATGTGGACTCGTTGACTGAAACCCCAGCCAAGGCCCCAGCTAAGCTGAAGCCTAGCCAACGCCAAGAAGCGGAGCCGGCCGGGTCAAGTTTAGAGTCTCCGGCAGCCCTCGTAAACCCGGTGTTGACGGTCTCCGCTTCGGCTGGAGGTCTGGTCTTTAGTCCGGAGTCATTGACCTTTGCCAAAGCAGGGGACAAGGTGACGGTGCGTCTGGCTACTGCTGAGGAATCTGGCCTGCAGCTGTTCGTGCGCGACCAAAAGATCGCCGAATTGAGCGCCGCAGCAACGGAACTCACCGCCCGTAAGGCTGGCAGTACAGAGCTCTACGCAGTCGCCAATGGTCGGATGTATATTATCCAAGTACGGGTTGAGTCGGGGGCATCCAGAGGCCCAAATCTGACGGTTCCGAAGGCATTGGTTAGCCTTAACGGCGTCGTTAAAGTCACCGGGGCGAGCGCGACTTATCCGGGCCTTGAGCAGGCCACGCAGGCGGACCCTGCACCTGCTCCGGTCAGTGCGGGCGACGTTTCGAGCGACGAGGTGAATCCGACTGCGCCGTCCTTGAAGACGAGCATTGCCGAGACCGCTCGCTCCTTGCTGCGTCAGGCAAGTGATGGTCGCCGCTTTTACAATGCAAAAGAAAAGATAGGCTATACGACCGCTCAAGTGCAATTAATCGATGACCGTTCGAATCCTGGAGCGGGCCTGATCTATCCGGTTTCTGGGGTGTCGGTTCGAGTTTTAGGAACTGAATTTATTTCTAAAACAGATGCTACTGGACATTTGACCATCCGCGATATGCCGCGCCAGGCGCGGTTTATGCTGCGTATCGATGATCCAAGTGGTCAGTACCGACCGGCCATTGCTGAGATCTCAACCGAAGATTTGATGGGTGGGGTCACGAGGATAAGGGTGATGCGTAGTTTCGCATTCGATGCTCTGACGACGATTGCATCTAGCGTCCAGCAATCAACCCATGGCTCGTATTGTTCCGTGGTAAGTGACCGAGATGGTGGGGGGCATTTGGGTCCCGCAGCAGACATTGCAGTTCAGATCGATGTGGCTGCAGAGGGGCCATTTTATTTCAACAAATTCGGGTTCCTTGATCGCACCATGAGTGCGACGGGATCGGATGGCCGATTCTGCTATTTTAATGTGGCTCCAGGTCCTATGGCGATCAGTCTGTTCAAGCGTGGCGATTGGGTCGCGACGTTGCCGCTTTCCGTGTTCGCCAATCGGCATCTCGAGGAGCACATCGATCTAAGTGCCGTGACTACTTTTGCCACGCAGTTCGCCAGCATGGCGACTGCCCAGGAGCAACTGAGCAGTGACGTTTCGACTGCCGCCCATTACCAGCAGGTCGACATGATTGATCTATTACCTTTGGGCAGCGACGCACCCCTACCCCAAGTGGCTCCTGGTCGAGTTGCCAATGTCGATGGCTTGGTTAGTCATCAAGGGAAGGTCCGTGCCTTTGCCCGAGCGGCCGAGTTTGAGCCGGTGGTGTATACCTACCGGGCGGGCGATGAGCAAACCGTAACGCCTCTCATACCTCGCGGTTTCATCGACGATATGTCGCTAAATGCGCAGGTAGTCCATGACCCTGAGCTGGGCTCGGTATTGGCCGAGTTCGCGGCGCCTGAGGGTGCCACTCAAGAAACAATCTCGATGCGTTTGGTTGATCAGGACGGGCACGATGTCGGGGACGGATGGTACTTTAGCGACGCCCCTTTGACGAAAGCACTATTCTTTAACGTTCCAGCTGGCACATACAGCCTTCAGGTACAAACTAAAGCTGGTTATTGGCTCAATTCCGACACTGTCATGGTCTACAACGAGACGACGTCTTACATGCGTCTTGGTACCATGCTACGGTATCAGCCCTAATCCTAGCTGGTTTGCGGGGATGGTTGATGTGGGCAGGGCCAGCGTAGAGTCTTCTCTTAAGTAGCGGATACTAGCTGTCTGGAGGGCCCTGCCGGAACCCCGTAAGCAGTGCAACCCGCTGTTAACAAACAATATATTTGGCGGCAGCTAGGGGCGTATGAAAAAATGTCAAGCTTGGCGTCCATGTGACTAAAGCTTCACTCCAAGACACCGATACCAAGAACGTCAGCTAGAGTGCTCTGCACGGCATTGTTCCGAACTGAGGTACATTGAGTGGACATCCTCCTAAAAAACGGCGTTTACCATCTTTCCGGAAGGATGGACGAGTTTTCGGAGTTTGATAGTTTAAAGCAGTCCTCAAGCCCTCTACGTCTAAATATTGGTAAAATCGATTCGATCAACAGTATCGGCGTGCGGAAACTACTGGCGTTTTCTTTGGCGTGGAGTCCGCGCAAGGTCGAATTTTTTGAAGCCACGCCAGAGTTTATTGGCAACGTCAATGTCATCCCGCAGCTGGTCGGCAAGGAGCCAACTGGCGATGCTATCAGGACATTCTACGTCCCCTACTATTGCAGCTCCTGTAAGCGGACCGAGTCTGAGCTTTGGGACAGTGCCAAGCTCGCTTTGGACGAGCACGGTGATATTTTGGTGCATGAGAGAGTCTGTAGCAAGTGCGGCGAGTCGATGGAGCTGGATGCGGAGCCGAGTGAGTATTTCATCTTTCTCAAGCGCGGCTAGGACGTTGCGCAAGCCCCAGCACATATGAACGACTAGTGCACACCCAGGTCTTTTAGATTGACGTCTAGAATGCCGTAGGCGCCTGGTGGTTGGCGCAGAAGCCAACGGCCAAGGACCAGCGCCCCCTGGGCAAACAGGCCACGCGAGAACGCACGATGCGTGATGGCGATCTCTTCGCTATCACCGATCATCCGGATCGTGTGCTCACCGAAGACTCCGCCGCCACGGATGGCATGAACTCCAAGCTCACCGGTTTTGCGCGCGTCGCTCCGGTTGGTGATGACTTCGAGCCCGCCGACTCCTTCAGCAATAGTGTCCGCAAGAAACTTTGCCGTGCCGCTGGGAGCGTCCTTCTTTAGTCGGTGGTGGGTCTCGACGATTTCAATATCAAAACCCAATCGGCTAAGTGGGCCAGCAGCCAATAACGCAGCCTTTACCGACAGCAGGATTCCAACGCTGGTGTTCGGAGCAAAAAGAAGGCGCAGGTGATGATCCGCAGCGACTGTCCGCCACTGGCTTAGGTCGGCCCGGCTTAATCCAGTCGTCCCAATGACTATGGCCTGGCCTTTAAGGGGCGCAGCCTGGGCCAATGCCTCCAGCAGTAAGTGGTTGCCAGCTAGGGTTGAGAAGTCGAGTAATAGGTCCCATTCGACCTGGCGCAGAGAGTGCCCGAGGTTTGGTGCTGTGACCACCAGCCCGCCGTGGACCTTGCCGGTTCCGCAGAAATCTTCAAACCTACGGCTGCTGCCGCCAATCAAATGCAGTCCAGAGTGCTGCTCGTCAGCACAGGCCTTACGGATTTCTTGTCCCATGCGGCCAGTCGAGCCATGGAGCCAAAGACTAGGCCTCCGTGCATGTAACTCAGGCATCGGCGAGGATCCTTTTAAGGGTTTCCTGCGTTGCGCCAATCACTGCCCTGACATGGACATTGTTGGCTTCGCTGATCGGCGCAAGCGGTAGGCGAAGAACATTTTTGCACAGATTAAGACCAGTCAGGGCCGCCTTTAGCGGACACGGATTGACCTCGCAAAATAGGACATCAATGGCTGGAAGCAGCGTTTGGAAAATAGCTTGGGAGCGCTCAATATCACCATGAAAAAAGGCGTTTGTGAGCGCTACAAAGGCGCGCGGAAAGATATTTGAGGCAACGCTGATAATCCCTTTGCCGCCAACGGCCAGGCTGGCGAGATAGGTGGGATCGTCCCCGGAAAGAAAAGTGCCTTTTGTTCGCATCTGGCTACGAGCAAAAAAAGCCAGGTCACCGCTAGCTTCTTTCACCGCCTTGATGCCCGCGGCTTCGCATATTTCCGCCAACTGATCGACTTGCAGCATATGTGCGGTACGACCAGGCACGTGGTAGAGGCACAAGGGAATGTCTACTGCTTGGGCAATAGCCCTGTAGTGCTGGACCAAGCCGGCGGTCGAGGGCTTATTGTAGGGTGGTGTGACCACCAATAGGCTATCGGCGCCACTGTCTTGTGCGAGGCGCGACAGCTCGATGCTTTGCTGGGTATTATTGTCGCCAGTACCAGCCATAAGCCGGGTGCGGGGACTCAAAAAGGCCCTCGCTTTGCGGATTAAGGACAGTTTTTCCTGCACGCTCAACGTTGGCGACTCGCCCGTCGTGCCGGCGATGACGACTCCAGTCACGCCGGCCTCGTCCTGTAGGGCGAGGAGCTTTTCGAAGGCATCCCAGTCGATTTGTTGATCAGCGCGGAACGGGGTGACTAAGGCGGTCCAGACACCGTGCATATCGTCAAGGTTGGACCTGCGTGGAGTGGTCATTTGGGGAATCTCCCAGCCCTGGTTGGGTTGTGCCTCGAGTGTCCTTACCGGACTTCGTAGCGTCAACAGGTTTGACTGGAGCGGCGATCCGAAAGGGTATATCGGGGCGCATCTCCGTAATACTGCTCTCTAGCCTTGTTTTTAGACCACAGGAACTGAGAATAAGCAAAATCATTAGCAGTGAAGCTGTGGCAGCGGCCTGGCTCGCTGCATTTTGAAAGCTTTTACTGAGGCGCACCACGCGCTCCATCGTCAGCTTCTTGTCACGGCCAGCTCCAGCCATGAGTGCTGCATCAGCCTTGAATGCCTTTAGGCTATCCAGGGTTTGTGGGAGTAATTGCCGATGGATGCGGTGTAGTTCGGCGGGCAGAAGGGTGTGCGGTTCGACCTTGTTCGCGCCTAGGTAGGCGAGTAAGTCCTGGACGGCTTCGGCTGCCGCAGCCGGAGTCACTCCTGTGACCATCAAGTCGTAGGTCAGCCGACGCTTTGCTGATTCCGGCAGCGGGCCCATGGTGTTGGTTAGGTCAGGACCGATGGCCGCCAAACTAGCCCTTGATACCTCTGCCAAGGCCGCATTGAGCGACGTGATGCAGCTGATCAGATGGCGTCGTCGCACCTCCCAGACCAGGAGGCTGTCGCTGCGGGGGAACTCCAGGAGATTGAGGCGCTGGCATTCAGCGAGCAAACCCTCACAGGCGGCTAGCACGTCATGGGCAAGCTCTTCACCCGTATTCGCGGCGAGCTGCTCCGCCAAATGGGTGGCGGCCTCAGCGACCATTTCCAGAGATTGAGCGATCTTGTGCTTTGCTTCAGTCTCGCTTTGCACTGGCAGAGTCAAGCGAAGCAAGCCGCGAAAGCCAAGCGCTTGGGCAATCGCCTCATCCAAGGCCAAGTCGCTCTCGTCAGCTCCTGCAAGATCGTTGGGATTCATGGTTCCCAAGTCTTGCAGCGCTGTGCCAAGAAGCACGCTCGCTTGTTCTAGCGTTTCGCCGAAATCGACTAACACTGAGGAAAACAGTGCTTGGCGCACGCAGAGCACGCCACGATAGATGCGAAACGGGCGGTTGAACATGAGCTCGGCCTTTTTCACTAAGGCCTGACCGAAGTTCAAAAGGATCCTGGAGGTATCCTCCAGCGGTGAGCGGAGTGTATGTCGAAGCAGGTTTAGACATACTCCGACAGTGCCAAAACGAACCGTGAGCAGGGCAAGAAAGTCGGCTTTTTGCAGGTCCAATTCGACCAAAAGTGAGCGTTCGCTTGGAGCATTGGCGATACCGCTGAGAGCGAGTCGAAGATTGTCCGTATCCTTAGTGCTAATCACACCATAATCGCACAAGGCCCCTGCGGTCGACGTCAGAAAATCGACCACGGACGCCTGGTCGAGGCGCTGATTTGCCGCATTGTCGGAACCGGAAAGCATAAAACGACTCCGTCCCTGGAAGTGGGGCTATAGTCCGTCCTAAAAGTGAAATATGGCCGAGGTTTGCAACAACAAGTCGGTCGCAGCTGAAGAGCCCGTGCGGACCTGCCAGGCCTTCCCAGGCAAGGCCACTGCTCCGGCGACACCCAGCTCGACTTCGCGCCCAACCCTGTAGGAGTAGGAAAGATCTAATTCGTAGCCAAGACTGCGGCCGTAGAATCCGGCTGGGCGCTGCCCGTTGTTGTCGAGGTCTGCCTTCGAATCCTTGATGGCATTATAGTAGTCGCGTATTTCACGAGGTGGTCCCTCATTCAGCGAGGCTGTCAACAGCTTTGCCTCAAAATTGCCGGTTTCCATGCTCTCATATCGGTAGCCGGCGCCAAACAAAGTGGCATTGACCATGCGTGAGGGATTAAACGAGCCGTCCACGACCATATAATCCGCATCGGGATGCGCGTTGAACAGTAGCAGTGCTGGTTTAAAGTTGCGGTTAAGTTCGATAGCCTTGACGGATGTGCTGCGCTTGCCACGGGTCAAGCTTTCGGTCACGGCCTTGGCAAGGGAGGCAGGGGCGGCCGGCGCATCGTCGAAGTTGCGATAGCCGTCGCTGTCGCCAGGCGCATAAGCATAGTTGACAAACAAGACGTGGCGCTTCATGTCGCCCTTGTTAAACTCTGCAGGGCCGAGGGCCGCGCCGGAATGTGCGATCGTCCATTCGAAATTGCCGGCCAGCGCGACCGAATCAAGTTTGTTCGAAGGGAGTTCGCTGGTTGAGTTGTTGGCGGAGGCCCCTCCGAGCCTAGTCCAGCTGGGATCTGACGACTTGCCCATGCGGAATAGAACTTCGTTTTTGATCGCCAAATCCCCAACATAAAAGCCGGTATAGAGATCGAGAAATTTCAAGTCGGTGCCGTCGCCGCCGGTTTCCTTAGAGATCGTCCCTTTCGCTGGGTCATTGGGATCCCTTTGCGGGTTAATGACCTTGTAATCGGCGCCTTTGACCTGGGCGAAATATAGTCCAATCTGTTTGGTAAAGAAGGAGCCTGCATTGGCTTTACGGTCATCATACTCGACGGTGAAAAAATACTGGTCGAGATCATCAAACTGGTCATTTGGCCCAAATCCACGCGACGCTGTCCCAGGCTCGTCTTTCCGCCAGTTGGGATCGACAGGAGTACCGGTTTCAGCGAGCTTATCGTAGCCAATGCTGAAGCCCAATGTTTGGGATTTTTGCAGGTTGACGTTACAGGTCACCCCGTCGAACACCGACGCTGAGGTGGCGAATGGTTTGGACCCATCATCTAGGAACATGCCTAGACCCCAATTGCGTCCCCGTCGACCAGCGTCGAGGATACAGTAGTCAAACGCATAGCGGACGAAAGCCTTGTTGATCCGAGGTGCATAGGCTTTATAACCAGGCTCTCCGGTATTTTGATGCTGGCCCGAACAAGGGTTGGCCGTGGTGCCGGTCGTGTTGTTTGGGCACTCCTGAGGCTGGCCGACATCGCCCATGTACGCGCGACGGGGGTCATCAAAGATGCCGAGTTCGAGAAACAGGCTCAACTGGTCGTTAAAACGGGCCTCTCCAGTCAGGCGAAACGATTGCTCGACCGCCTGGTAAATGCCGCTACCGTGCTGAAACGCCGGATGTTGCTCCGTGGCGCCGCGCAGGGCATAGTGGCCGTCGCCGTCAGCCCAGAAAGCCGCGGCCCCAGTGGCGCCAAACAATAATCCGAGGGCCGGTGCAACTAGCAGCTTCAGCTTTGTAAGCTTCATCAAGATCTTTCCTCAGCAGGGTCGGTTGCCGCCCCAGGGGCATGCCTTCGCGTTACACGTATATGGATAGGCAGATTGCCACAGGCCCATCCTCCCAGCAAGCAGCTGCGGCTTCCAGGTAATTCCAGAGGTGGGTGGGACGGTGACCTCTGATGGACTTAAGCATTGGTGCGGTCCAATTCTAGACGCAGCCGTTTGACCGCTGTGCAATGCCCAGTCGCATCGTCGATATCAGCCACGAGGCCACACAGCCATGGATCGCCTGTCGCAGGTTCAAATTTTTTCTTCTCACCAGTCATCATCCGCAGCATGGCGGCTTCTTTGCGGATGCCGATGACAGAGTCATAGGCACCCGTCATGCCCAGGTCGGTGATGAAACCAGTCTTGCCTTCAAGGATCCGCTCGTCGGCTGTTGGGACATGGGAGTGGGTTCCATATACGAGTGAAACCTTGCCGCACAAATACCAAGCGAGGCATTGCTTCTCACTGGTCGCCTCGGCATGAATATCGACGATGCGCAGCCGCACTGCGGACGGAATCTGCTGGATCATTTTATCTAGGGCCTTGAAGATATCTCGATTGCCTTCGACCATAAAGGCGCGGCCGATGACGTTCATCACGGCGAAACGCACGCCGTTCTTTGCGGTGATGATCTTTAGGCCCATGTCTTCACGCTCGACATTGCCCATATTTGCCGGAAGCACCAAACGCTCGGCTCGAGGGAAGTAATCGTAGATTTCGCGTTTGTCATGCCAATGGTTGCCCATGGTCACTGCATCGATGCCGTTGCCCTCGATAAAGCCTTTGTAGACCTTTTCGGTCAGGCCAAAACCGCCTGCAGCATTCTCTCCGTTGACCAGCACGATGTCTGGGGCGTGCTCTAAGCGCAGGCGAGGTAACATGGCATCGAGGCACAGGCGCCCCGCTTTGCCCATGATATCGCCCATCGCTAGGATACGGGTCATTTAGCGAAGTCCGTCACTCGGCTCTCGCGAACAACCGTGACTCTGACCTGGCCGGGAAAGGTGATCTCCTGCCTCAGCTTGGCCGCGATGTCATTGGCAAGGTCGGTGCAGTCGTGGTCGGAGACACCCGAAGGTTTGACCATGGCACGCACTTCGTTGCCGGCTTGCATGACATAGGCATCTTCAATGCCCTCAAAGCCCTTAATTAATTTCTCCATGTCGCCAAGGCGTGTCAGGTAGGTCTCCATGACCTCACGGCGTGCGCCCGGCCGTTTGGAAGACAGCACGTTAGCTGTGTGCAGCACGACTGCGTAAGGGCTGGCCTGATTGATATCATCGTCATGATGTAGGCGAATGGCGTCGACGACGACCTCAGATTCGTCACAGCGAGCACAAAGGTCGGCGCCGATCTGAGCATGGTGCCCTTCAGTGTCCTGATCAACCGCCTTGCCAATGTCATGTAACAGGCCGCAGCGCTTGGCGCGTTTGACGTTTAGCCCCATCTCAGAAGCCATAATGCCGCACAGCTGTGCTGTCTCGACTGCGTGCTGCAAGATCGTCTGGACACCAACGGTACGATACTTGAGTCGTCCGAGGTGCTTGATGAGCTCGGGGTGCAGGTCGGTAATGCCGATATCAAAAGCAGCCTGCTCGCCAGCCTCGCGGATGATCTGATCAAACTCCGTGGTCACTCGCTTGGCTGTTTCCTCGATGCGCGCGGGGTGAATGCGACCGTCGGCTACCAGCCTTTCAAGCGAGATCTTAGCGATTTCGCGGCGAATCGGATTGAAACAAGAAAGGATGACAGCCTCAGGGGTGTCGTCGATGATCAAATCGACCCCGGTTGCCTGTTCTAGCGCGCGGATGTTGCGGCCTTCGCGCCCGATAATGCGTCCCTTCATGTCATCGCTTGGCAGCGACACGACGGAGATCGTGGCATCGCTTACGAATTCGCCGGCTACGCGCTGAACCGCTAGGCTGACGACGCTGCGGGCACGCTCCTCGGCGTCTTTGCGTGCTTGCTCTTCAATCTGCTGCAGCCGTCCGCGTGCCTCTTTGCGGGCTTCGTCCTCAAGGGTTCGAATAAGCTCGCGCTTGGCTTCTTCCGCCGACATCTTCGCCACGTTCTGTAGGGTCCGCCGAGCATTTTCCAGCGTCTCGCCGCACTCTGCGTTCATCTTTTGGAAGTGCTGTTCTTCCTGGCTCAGGCGCTGCTCGGTCGTACTCAGCTCGCTCTCGCGCTTCTCGACCAGCTCGAGCTTCTTTTCAAGCTGCTGTTCTCGCTGCTTAATCTTGGCCTCGAGCTTGTTGATCTCGCCGCGCCTGTTCTTTTGTTCATCCTCGAACTGCTGGCGCCTAGTTCGAGCCTCGTCTTTGGCGTCCTTGAGCGCTTGCTTGACGATCGTATCTGCTTCCTTGCGGGCTTCCTCGCGTAGCTGTTTAGCTTCGTCTTCCGCTTTCTTGAAGGCGACCGCCAGCTGCTTTTTGTGCAAAAACACGCCGACCACGAACAGGCCAAACAAAACTCCGACGACAGCCACCAAACTCCCGATGGCGATGTCCACGGACCAACTCCTTTGCAACGACCCAAGCATGGGTCTTTAAATGACACTAACACACCCCGTGCGAGGGGGCGGTCAACTTAGTAATAAGATGAAAAGAATAGCCCCGTCATGGCTAAAATGCAAGCCTGACTCAGTGGAATCAACAAGAAAAGCCAGAGGTTGCGAGCAACCTCTGGCTTTTCTTGCGAGTCCAGAACCAATTATTGATTGGTGATCGTGAATTCAGCGCGGCGATTTTTCGCCCAAGCAGCTTCGTCGTGGCCTTCCACAGCGGGCTTTTCTTCGCCGTAGCTGATCGTGGACAGGCGGGCGCCATCAACGCCGAGTTGCGTTAGGTAGTTTTTGACCGATTGGGCGCGACGCTCACCAAGAGCCAAATTGTACTCAACAGAACCGCGCTCATCGCAGTGACCTTCGACCTGAGCGACCGAAGTTTGCGCCTTTTTCAGGTGGTCAGCTAGGGCCTGCAGGTTGCCTTGGGCATCCGCATTCAGCGTGTAGTCGTCGAAGGCGAAGTACACGGTTTTGGGGCCAAAAGCTTCTGGAGCCGGCGCAGGCTCAGGCTTCTTGGCTGGTTCGACCTGAGCAGCAGGCTGCACGGGCTCCTCTGGCTTCTTGTCATCGTCGGTGCAACCGAAGGTGCCGATGCCGAATAGCATGGTGGCGATGGCAAGAACTTGTTTCGTCTTCTTCAACAACATGTGAGTCTTCTCCTAAAACCGAGCAGTCCTTTGGGAATTTACCTTTATCCCCACGGAACATTCCGCGGTGAAATGATACAGGCTCAAACAGCTTGACCAGCACTCTGCCTCTAAGTAATTCGAAATGCAAGTTTGCATTTCTTAATATCGCAGGTCTGGGCTCATGCAGCAAGCATCTGGCGCAATTTAGGTATTCGATCCGCGTCCTGTTGGCTACTACTTTCGCATAATCAGCCCAAGTCTTTTGCTAGGCGATGTTGGACTCCGGAAAAGCTACCGCTCGACATGAAAATGACCGCGTCACCTGGGGTCAACTCGGCCTTCAGGCCGGCGAGTAGGGCGTCGTTGGTCGCGAAGCTTTGTGCCCTAGGACCCGCCTGTTGTGCCAGCTGTTCGGTGTTCATGCGCAGCGATGCGGGGATCCGCTGGTCCTGCATGCATTCACCGATAAAGACGTGGTCGGCAAGTCCAAGTGCTGCGGCGAAGGCCTGTTGGAAGACATTCCGGCGTTGGCTAGCGCTGCGTGGCTCGAACGCCACCAGCAAGCGCTTTTTGGGGTATGCGGCGCGAAATCCTTCGATGACCAAGCGAACCGCGGTTGGATGGTGGGCGAAGTCTTCATAGATGTCGATGCCGCCGCGACTAGCCAGGAGGTCGAGGCGGCGTTGGACGTTTTGGAAGGACTTGATGGCGGCAGCTAGACTCGGGGCGGCCAGGCGCTGCTTTAGCTCTCCGGAGTCCTCCAGACTGATGAGGCAGGCGATGACCTGGGCAATGTTGGCCAGGTTGTGGCGGCCTGAAAGGTGCGTCGAAATGGTGAGTTCACCGAGTTGAGGCGTCTCGATTTGCGCGGTCCAGAGCTGCGTACCCGCGTCCAAGGCCTGTGCTTTGTATGACTTGACAGAAACATCGGCGCGTGGCGAAACGCCCAGCGTCGCCACGCGCATCACTTCGTGGCTTAGCCCCATGCGGTTGATCAGATCGGATATGCCGGTGTCATCGATGTTGGCGATGACCTGGCGCTTGTTTGACACCAGATTGACCACATGTTCGAACTGGGCGGCAATTGCTTCGAGGTTGGGGTAGATATCTGCGTGATCGTATTCGAGGTTGTTTAGGATCAGGTGCTTCGGGTGGTAGTGGAGGAATTTTGGCCCTTTGTCAAAGAAAGCCGTGTCATATTCGTCACCTTCGATCACAAACAGGCGGCTTTGGCCAAGGCGCATGCTCCTGGGAAAGTTGCGAGGGATGCCGCCAATGATGAAGCTTGGGTCTTCGCCGAGCTCGAACAGCACGTGGCTGAGGAGCGAGGTTGTCGTGGTTTTGCCATGGGTTCCGGCAACGACGCAGCTGGTGCGTTCGGCTAGAAAAACGTCACCCAGCAGTTGTGGAAAGCTGGTATATGGTAGGCCCGATTTGAGCATCGCTTCAAGCTCGGGGTGACCACGCGACAAGGCATTGGCGACGACGACGAGGTCAGGGTGCTGGTCGCTCAGGTTACTCGGCGCATAGGGCGTTCGCACCGGGATCTTTAGGTCAGCGAGCATGGTCGACATCGGTGGATAGAGGGCTCCATCGATGCCGCTGACGACAAAGCCGGCCTCTTGGCACAAACCTGCGACCGAGGCCATGCCGGTTCCGCCGATACCCAGAAAGTAAATTTGGGCGCCCTGCTTAAGATGAATACTCATGTCTTCGGATCCTGGTTAGAGCTGGGCCGGCGGCTCGCTTGGTCGAGATGCCAGGAGAGCCGCCCCGCGTGGATGCTAGCATTGGCGCCAATCGCCAGCGGAAAGTTTGGACTCGTGTGACCGAAGCTCGGGCTGTGGAAGACGGGGAGGTTCGAGCGGCTGGCGAACTGGGCCAGCATGAAGGCAGCACTGTCCGGAATGTTTGGCCCTAGGTTGCGCAAGTGACCAATCACTAGTGCACGGACGCCGGTTAACAACCCAGCCTGCAACCATTGATTAAATGCCCTGGTCAGGCGTCCGGGATGCTCATCGGTATCTTCGAGAAATAGGATGTGATCTGCGAGAGAGCTCGGGAAAAATGGGGTGCCAATGAGATTGGTCAAGACCGTAAAGCAGCCTCCGAATAAACGCCCGTGGATGGGCCCAGGAGTTGCATAGGCGACTGGACTGATGGGCAATGAGCCGGTCATTGATTTGCCATCGACCCATTCCCGTAGGTTAAGCAGCAAAGCTTCGGTATCGCTTGTGACGTCGTCTTTGCCCCATAGAACCGTTGCGGGCATCGGCCCGTGCATACCTGGCCAGCCTAAGCGAGCATAAAAAGCTCCATGGAGCGCCGATACATCGGAAAAGCCAACGATCAGCTTTGGTCGCTGACTTTTTAAAGTGTCCCACGGCAGCAGCGGTAGCAGGTCGCTAGCCCCATATCCACCCCTAGCGCAGACGATGACGTCGGAGTCGACTTCCGTCAAAGCAGTGCTTAGTGCCAGGGCTCGATCAGCGGCTTTTGCGGCCGTGTAGGACCAGTTAGGGTCTTGGGGTAGATCTTCGTAGAGGACACTAAAGCCGAGCTGACGCAGGGCCACCAGCCGCCCGGAAAGCAGGTCCGTGGCCTCACGACTGGAAGGTCGGATGATGCGCAGTCTCGGAATCAATGCGGCACGCCTTATTTGCTAAGCAACCGGGTTTTCGTCATTATATCAGGATCCAGGGTCATGGATGCAGGGTTTTTGTTTTAGCGTGAGGTCTCGATCAAAATGAGCGAAGTGTTGGTGCCGATTTCGATTGGCGAACTTGTCGACAAGGTCACCATACTTAATATTAAGCAGCGAGAGATTAAGGACGCCTCGAAGCTAGTCAATATCAGAGCTGAACTAGCGGCACTCAATCAAGTTTGTATCGCCGCGCGTATCGATCTTACCAGCCCAGAGGCTCTTGATCTGGAGCGAATCAATGCGGAACTTTGGCGTATTGAGGATGACATTCGCGATAAGGAGCAGGCAAAAGCCTTCGACGCTGAGTTTATCGCCCTAGCCCGCGCCGTTTACGTGACCAACGACCAGCGTGCAGCGATCAAATCGCTGATTAACGCTAAGGCCGGCTCGTTGCTCCGAGAAGAAAAAAGCTATCGTCAATACTAGTTAAGTTATCAGTTATTTCAGGTTGTTATCGGCACCCCCCCTGGTGCCTTTAATTTTCTTGCTAACGTTTGCGTCGCGATGACCGATAGGTCCATTGCGATTGAACGCGGGGGGGGGACACCATGGGCAAGAAAGTTCTTATTGTTGACGACTCGCGGACGATCCGTCAGCAGGTTAGTTTTACCCTGAGCAAGGGCGGCTTCGAAGTTGTTGAGGCTGAAGACGGTAAGGATGGCATTGTCAAGCTCAGGGCTCACCCTGAGGTCGCGATGATCATCAGCGACGTCAACATGCCGAATATGAACGGCCTTGAAATGGTGGAGGCGATCAAGGGTGACGCGACTCTGACCCACCCACCGATCGTCATGTTAACCACAGAGGGCTCCGGCGAGCTCGTGGAGCGAGCAAAAGCCGCTGGCGCAAAGGGCTGGCTGGTCAAGCCTTTTAAGCCAGAGCAGCTCGTGGCCGTTGTTCATAAACTAGTGGGTTGAAGCCTAAAACCTCACCAAGGACGTACCATTATGTCTACTTCGATCGTCAAACATTCGACGAGAAACCTCATCACCTTCATTCGCAGCTATACCGATCTACTGGAAAAGAGCCTGCAGAGTATCCAGGGTACCATGCGCGAGACAGTTGACGGGGTCATGCAGGGTATTACTGAAATCAGTGAAAAAACGGCGGCGAAAAAGCGTGAGGCTAATGAGGTACTGGTCGCGACTTATACCAATCCAGACGCCGAAGCTTCAAAGATCATGGACTCGGTGCAGAACGAAGTGAATGAAATTATGGAGATGGCGGCCTTGGGTGGGACACCTGCGGTGCCGACCCTAGCTGCGGTGCCGACCAAGACAGGATCGTCGACGGTATTCACTGCGGTCAATGGCAATGAAGGGGGAGACAAACTACGTCGCGGCTCGGGCTTGTTCTCCAAGCACATGGAGGCTATGGAGACGCTAGACGGCGACCTTCAGGGTATGTTGATCAGCATGATGGGGGCGCTATCGAGGGACGATGTGATCGCCCAAAAGCTTGAACATGTGGTCACCGCTCTTAACGCTCTGCAGACTAGCTTAACTTACCTTCTGACTGACTTCGAAGAGCGTTGCAAGGAGTCAGGTGTTGAGCGCTTTACCAAGGAGCTTAAAACCTTTGTCTTTCGCTCTTACACGATGGAAGACGAGAAGAAGATTTTCTACAGTGTGTTTCCCGAGGAACGTCCGGCAAAGAGCGCTAAGAAGGTGTCCTAGCGCGGCTGATAGATATACTGAAGAAAGCTTTGATAAAAAAGCAAAGCCTTGCGTTCGTCTGGCTTCAGGGCGTGAGCGTTGGTCTCGACCGTGGTGACGTCGCCGGAGCTGAATGCCCGGCCCGACTCATGGTCAAACAAGTCCTGTTCCAAATCTGACAGGACTGGTAGGTGGCGTTCTTGTAACAGCGGGTCCTCTGCCATAAATCGTCCGGAGATCGATAACACGTCCGCTATCAGCGGCGCGACATCGGCTTGGCTAACGAGGCGGTCGATGCGAAGATTGGCTAGGCCCTGGGTCTCGAGTGCGCGGTGCATGAGGCCTCCGCTGAGTAGCATATTGATGTGCGATGCCAATTGAAGGTCCGGGTGATTCTGTCCTTGATAGAGATCAAAGAGCGGCGGCACCAGGGTGCCATGGTCGCTAGCTACGATGATAAGGGTGTGGTTCCACAGCCCGGAGCTGTGCAGTGTCGCGACAAGTTCGCCCAGCGCAGCGTCGGCATACGCCGTAGTGGCGTAGCTGGGGTGCCCCATGGCCCGAGGCAGGTGGCTCTCTTCGCCCGCGTCCGAAGGCAAGGCCCAAGGGATGTGGTTTGAAACCGACAACGCCATGCCGAGGACATAAGCTGCCTTCGTCCTTTGTCTCAGCGCGATGAGCCTTGCGGCCGCAGCCCTGAAGAAGGTCTTGTCGCCGATGCCCCAGCCGTTGCGCGGAGCCTCGCTGGGAAAGTCGTCCAATGACATAAACTCAGTGATGCCATGGCTGCGCCAAAACTCAACCTGGCCGTCAAAACGCTGGTCGCCACCATGGAGCCAAGCTACGACACCATCCTTGGGGTGGACCGGTCCCGCGTCGATCAAGTCCGGCAAGCAGACCATGCGAGCTGAGGCTTCTCCTCGCATCAGCGAGGTGCTTCGACTGCCTAGATAGCCACAGAAGGTTGCTTCCTGAGCCCCTCTAGTAACTGAACCAGTCGAATAGGCGTGCGTGAATGCCACGCCTTCACTGGCGAGCTTATCAAGTGTCGGGGTCAAACTGGGGCCAGCGTGCGGTGCGAAGTAGCCGGTCTCTGCGGGGCGCATCGATTCCATCAAGACGACGAGGATGATCGGTTTTTGCCCGGCACTCTTATCGGCGGCAAAAGCGCGCTGCAATGCCTGGAGCAACGGTGCCGAGGCAAGGTCCCCGGCTGGCTTTGTGATTAAGTGTAATAACTGCGTGGCAATCGGATCAGCCGCCACAGGTGGGCTGGAGCCTACGTTTAACGCCACTTCTGCGAGCTGTGAGGGCACTAGGACAGGTGGAATTCGAGCGGTATCAAGGTGGCGGTATAGCCGCTCAAGGGCATTGACCTGAAGGTTAAACGGAACGAACCACTGCTCTCGGAAGTTGATATTTCGGTTGTGAGCGATGGCCGCTGCTACGGTTAGCAAGAAAAACGCGACTGTCACTTGTGCCTTGGACCAGCTCCGAAACAGGCGTATGCGACGGATGCTCAACCAGGTCAGCGGGAAGACGAGCAGCGACAGAGCGACCTTCCACCCTGCCAGCGAGCTGCTGTTCGCTTTGATAAACTCAGGGTCGGACAAATAGCGCAGGTGAAAGGGAATGATTTGCATATGAAAAAAGTCAACGTAGACCGCATGCAGTGCCCCAGACACGGCGACACTACCAAGAAGTGCGAATTGGCAAGCGCGAGCCAGCCTCGGTAGCGCGAACAGCAAACAGGCGCTGGAGGCTATTAAGACGATGAGGGCGCCGAGGTAGGAGATCCACACGTCGCTTAGAGTCCCAACCAGCCAGGAGTCGAAGCCCTCGCGACTGAATAGCTTCGTGGTGCTCCCCAATGCGGAGAAAGTGAGCAGCCGGTGGACCAGCGTCATGGCAAACAATATGACGAAAGTTTCCCAAGCAGCGGTTAAGCTTCGTGGCCTGCTCATAGGGCTGAAAGCCTCCCCTTTCTCGCTGCGAAAAGACTTGGTTGCTGTACACTATCCATACGTCGCCCCAAGTTCATGCAATGATTGATAGGAGGCCTGTCCTATGCCTGAAGCTAAGCACGAAGTTCTAGTGCTTTACGGAGGCTGTTCGACCGAACACGAGGTCTCCTGCCGTAGCGCCAATTTCATTCTACGCAATTTGGATCCGAAACGCTTCGATGTCAAAGCGATAGGCATTGATAAGAATGGCAGTTGGTGGCCGCAAGATACCGCCAAACTTCTCGCCGCAGTGCCTGGCCCGGTCGCCATCGTACGCCAAGCTAACGGCCCGGTCCCGCCGGGGTCTTTAGGTTTCCAGACGGCCGTATCTCCGCCGGTGGTCTTTCCTATACTGCACGGGAGCTTTGGCGAAGACGGCACCATGCAAGGGTTGTTAGAGCTTTCTGGGGTACCCTTCGTTGGGCCTGACACCTTGGGCTCGGCGATTGGCATGGACAAGGTTGTGTCGAAGCGCTTGGCGCAAGTCGCCGGGGTACCTGTGGTGCCTTGGCTTGATGTGCGGGCCCAACACTGGTCGAAGTGGGGCGAGGCTCTATGTGCCCGGGCTCTCGCGGAACTAGGTCTGCCGCTATTTGTGAAGCCGGCTAGGTTAGGTAGTTCGGTTGGTGTTAGCAAGGTGAAGACGGCAGCCGAATTGATCCCTGCCTGTATAGAGGCACTGGCCTTCGACGATCGGATCATGATCGAAAAAGGCCTCAACGTCCGTGAGATCGAGGTGGCATGTCTGGGTGATTACGATCCCGCCCTTTCCGTTCCTGGTGAGGTCATCGCCCACGCGGACTTCTACAGCTACGATGCCAAGTATCTAGATGCTGCCGGTTCCAGTGTCCAAGTTCCTGCCAACCTGGAGCCGAGTCAGGTCAAAGTGGCCCAGCAGATGGCGCGCCAGGTCTTCGTTGGTTTAGAACTGTATGGGATGGCTCGAGTTGATCTCTTTTTGGAAAAGGGTAGCGGTGACTTTTACTTCAACGAGGTGAACACGATCCCGGGATTTACCGAGATCTCTCAGTACCCGCAATTGTGGGCTGCGAGCGGTGTTGACGCCCAATCATTGTTGACCCGATTGGTCGATCTAGCGTTGCAGCGTTACCTGACAAAGCGGGCTCTGAGGCGCAGCAAGTAGGTGACTACTTCTCGGCTATCCAACCCTGGTTTAGGGCCTCGCCCAGGTCAGCGCAGACGGATCCAGCCCCGGCCGCCAGCAGCTTGGCTGGTGGCTGGTTGCTGCTTATGCCGACGGGGAGCATACCGGCGGTGACGGCAGCTCTGATGCCATGGATACTATCCTCAAAGACCAAAATCCGAGGCCGGTCTTTTGGCGAAACACCAAGTCGATTGGAGCACTCCCAAAACATATCGGGTGCTGGCTTTGGCCGACTGACCTCGCTGCTTGTCAGTACAACGGGAATGGTCAGCCCGTGATGCGCCAATGCCCCGCGGACGAAAACTCCAGATGAATTGCTGGCAATCCCGAAGGGCAACCCTGACTTGCCGAGGGCGCGCAGAAAGTCGGCGCTACCTGGCAATAAGGGTAGCTGCTCAAAACGGTTCTTAATCCAGGCCTCCTTGGCAGCGATCAGAGATGAGCTTAGCGATGGCGCGCCGTAGCGCTTGCACAGGATATGGGCGATGGTCCTAGTCGCATGTCCGACCAGCGACCCTTGGTCGTTGAGCGCGACCCCAAACAGCGCCTCCACGGCCGCTTGCCATGCGGCAAGGTGCAAATTCAAGCTATCGACGACAACACCATCAAAATCAAGGATCACTGCGGCCGGCTGCATGTTCGTTTCCTTCCACCGGACAGGCTGCTATGATCAGCAGACTTTAATACCGTGTCGCAGCTTACAATGTGAGGGATGAAGTGGCTTCCGCCGAAAATACCCAGCCTGTTCTAACTCCAGAGGCCAGGCGCGCCAAGCGCATGTCGATCATTTGCTTATTGCTTATGGTTCTAGGCAGCATCGGCTTAGACCAGATCAGCAAAACCCATGCGCAGAAAAGTCTTATGGTTTGGTCGGACCCGAAGGATCCGGCGGGTTATCAAGGACAACGTTTCCCACTTTGGTCATCCAATGTTGTCGCTGAGCAGACAGGAGAGGAGCAAAGCTTTGTCTCCATCGGCACAAACTACGTTCGCAATTTGGGCGCTGCTTGGGGTGCGCTGGCATCACTACCCAGTGGCGTGAGGGTGCCGTTCTTTTACTTTGTGACCTTTTTGGCTGTGGTGATTATTCTTGTGTATATGCGTTCAACGCCCGTGCACCACCGGCTAGCAATCTTCGCTTTGGCTTTGATCTTATCGGGTGCGGTGGGAAATTTCATTGATCGCTTTCGCTTTGGCTACGTTATTGACTGGATCGACGTGCGCTGGAGCCTACTCGGTTGGCGCTACGATTTTCCGAACTTCAATATTGCCGACAGCTCCATTACCGTTGGGGTAGCGCTGCTGCTTGTGGACATGGTGTTCTTCGAGCGAAGCAGGGCCGAGCGTAACGTCCGGGCGACGACCGCCACTACGGCTTAGTGCGTCTCCGGTTTTTTAGGCGTCGCTTCCTAGCGTCGCCTGGCAATGGACCGTCTGCTTTCTCGCCGACCTCCCCCGCAAAAGCCCTCCTCAAGGCCATCGCTTGCGGCGCGCCTAGGCATAATAGCCTAGTTTAACTGGATTATTTTTATTTCATCAGATCCGCCTAAAGTTCTGCTTGGTGATTGACGAACACTCCCCTGGAGCTTTGATAAGCGATTGACCTGAAACGGGTCAGGGGGCGGCGGTGAACACATTTTGGCGGCTACTGGCGGCAGCCTTTGTCTGTTGCCACATGGCATCCGGTACGGTCCATGCTGGTGAGCGAGAAGAGACCATGCGAGCTCTTATCGACGGGGTTCGTGGAGCTGACAGGGCAACAACAGCAGCTCAGGTAAGCGACCTCCACAAGCTCTATGAGGGCGCGAAGACCCTTGCCGAAAGGCAGCTATTGGGCTTGGCGCTGGGAGTGAGGTACCTGGACCCAAGTCCTCGCCTGGCTCTGCAGTATTTGTCATCTGCGGAGCAAGCTAGTTCGTCCTCCGATTCGCTGTTACCAATCATTCGCTATTATCTGGCCTTTGCCCTGTTCCAGGGTGGTGCCTATCAGACCTCCGCGCAGATGGCGAAGTCGTTGCTTGCTGGGGCTCAGGGAGATGTTTGGGTCAAGCGCACCCACAGTCTGTTGATTGAGAACCTCCATGCCATGGGCGACTACGCGAAGATTACGGATGAGTTTAAGAGTTTCAGTCGACGCTTCAGCTTTAGCAGGCGGCAAGAGATACTGGCTAGAATCGCCGTCGAGGCCTTTATCAAACAAGGCGATCACAAATCAGCCCGAGAATTGCTCGAGGAGTTGGCGCGTAACTATCCCGCGACTCAGGAATCGCGCTGGGCCTTTCATCAACTTGAGGCGGCGGCCTGTCTTCCTGAAACTCAGGGTCGCTACCTGTACTCCGAGCGTTTGCTCTTGGCGCTCAGCCGCAATGCTTTGCTAAACGCAGGAATCGAAGAGTTCGTGGTTGCGGCCGTGGACCAGCCGGTGACCACTGCAAACGGCACATCTCACCTGATGACTCTTGGCGAAAAAGTCGACTTTTTTGTTCACGCCCGTTTATACAGACGAGCTTTGGCCGTTGTCGAAGGCCAGTATAAAGATGTTTTGAAGAGGCCAGATCCAGGGCTAAAGGCGGCTTTGATGTATGAATTAGGCAGGCTACGCTTGCGGTTGTTTGAGCCGCAGGCCGCGGCCCATCATTTTGCCGATTTTCTTGCCGAGTTTCCCAGACACCCGCTGGTGCATCGGGTGCAAGAGTCTTTAGGTGATGCCTTACGCTATAGTGGTGAGCCGCTTGCTGCCTCGGAATACTACGGCGCGGCGCTGGCTGCCCGGCCGACGCCGGTGTTGCGTTGGATGTATTTCTGGACCTTGCTGCGGGGGAAGGACTTCAGAAAAGCGCTGGCGCTTCTCGACAAGCCCGGTTTCATCACGCCGCGAGAAGGTGATGATCCGCTAGTCGTGCGTTACTGGCAGGCAAGGCTGCTCGACCAGGTCGGCCGCAGCAGTGAGGCGATGGCAATCTATCGCGATATCCTTCAGCGCCATGCTCAATCATTCTATGCGATGGCCATAGTCACGCGCTATCCCGGCTTGGCGCAGCCGGCTCCAGAAGCCGCCAAAGAACCGGCATCGAGTCCCCCAGACACGACCAAGGGACTGTTCACGGTGGCGCTTGCCGCAAAAGTTGGGCCGCCCTCACTCTCTGCAGAAGCCACGACGGCTTGGTTACCTAAAGCCGCCCCTGCCCCGGAGGAAGCACCCGATACAGGACCTCAACGCAGCGACGTTAAATTGGTTCAGGATTTAATGCGCGTAGGCCTCATGGACGCTGCCTCGGCTCAGTTGGCATCGATGAAATGGGCGGGATTTAATGGGCTTGCGGCTTTTCGAGGCATAGCTAAAATGTCGTCGCAGCTCGACGATTATAGGCCGTCGCGAAACATACGCTACACGGGCTTCACGTCGCTGCGTAGTTTGCCCACCAGTTGGCAGGACATGATGCAAGCGCAAGCACTCAATGGCGAGGAGTGGCGCGCCTACTATCCCCTCGCCTTTGAACGACTTGTACTGCCCTTTAGCTCTGGGCTGCGCCTAAGTCCCTTCCTTGCTTTGAGCATCATGCGGACTGAAAGCTTTTACAATAAGGAAGCCCGTTCAGGGGTTGGCGCCCAAGGCCTGATGCAGCTGATGCCTTACACCGCCATGAAGATTGCGACGCTACTGCATGATGAGTCTTTTGATGTCCGCGAAGTCGGGAATCCAGCGGTGAACATCGGCTACGGCATATACTATATCGATCGCTTGCTGCGCCTTTATAGCGACAATCCAGTCTTGGCCGCCGCCGCTTACAATGGCGGTCCCGTGGTTGTTAACCAGTGGTTAGGTACTTGTGGTGGATGCGAGGCTGATGAGTTTGTCGATTCGATTCCTTATCTTGAAACCCGCAGGTATGTTCGCGAGGTTTTGCGCAGCATGGATCTCTACAGTCGGATCTACACCGGTAAACCCGGACTTTCGAGCCTTCCCCTGATGCCGCTAACGGTACCTTCTGAGCGCGAGATTTTTTAACCGACTGGGCATGTATTGCCCGCTAGTCAATAGCTTGACGGCCTTTAGTCGGTATTCCGCGGCGTGTTAGACTTATCAAAGTCGGTGACTACTAAACTTGCCGATCACTTCGCTCTGCTACTCGACCCACCTTGGGGAAGACCGATGACGGAACAATGGTTATCGATCGTTGAATACGCCCGGACCTACCAGGTTTCGGATATGACGGTTCGGCGCCGTATCAAGACCGGCAAGTTGCACGCGATTTTGCAAGATGGGAAATATTTCATTCCTACCTCTGGCCATGACGGGCGGAGTCCTGCGACCAGCCCCAGTACTGAATCCAGGGAGGGTGTGGCGAATGTTCAGCCGATGGTGACACCGAGGCACCAATCCCAACACCTAGCTTATCAGCAGGCGCCATCTCGGCCGAAACACCATGAGATCACTGCGGCTAAGAATCACCCCCAGGTTCATACCGGCTTTCCATCGGCCAAGCCGTCGCCAACACGTGCCTCTAGTCTGCCTGAAGACGGTGACGGGGTGATTCCTAGCAGTCTGCGGCGAGCTTTAAGCGCCGAGGACCTGTCCTTGGTTGATAGTCGTGCCTTACTTGCCTATTGCGAGGCGTCGCTGCGTAAACTTGCCGAAGGTGAGCGTCGCACCGTCGAGCGGTTCAAAAGTAAATTGGAAGCACTAGAGGCAGCCCTCGCCCAACGCGACTTCGAAATCAAAACTTTGCGCCAACAGGCTGAGGATTTGCAGCTATTGGTTAAAATTTTAGAAAAACGAAAATAGCTTCAAAGCCACAACAAGCTGGCGTCGCCGTAGCTATAGAGTCGGTACTCTCGCTCGATGGCCGTCTTGTATAGCTGCTTCGCTTCGTCCAGTCCAAGCAGCGCGCATACCAGCATAAAGAGAGTCGAACAAGGCTGATGAAAGTTGGTGAGCAGGCCGTCGATCACCCAAGGCTTGTAGGTTTCTTGGGCCGTTCGCGGGTGGATATACAAGTTGGTATGGTGCCAATAGTCGGCCTGCGCAACAAAAGCCGTCGGATCGCGGTCTGCGCGTCGGTACAGATCTTCGAGGCTGCGCAACGTCGTCGTACCAACGGCGATGATCGGCCGTCCCTCTGCTCGCGCACGGCATAAGGCCTTTGCGGTCGCAGCTCCGACGCGGTAACGTTCCGCATGCATCACATGGGCTGAAGGGTCTTCGCTCTTAACTGGTAAGAAGGTGCCGGCGCCGACATGTAACGACACGAAGTGGACGTGAATGCCTCGCGTGCGGCATGCATCCAACAGCGATTCCGTAAAGTGCAGCCCAGCGGTTGGCGCAGCCACCGAACCGACTTCTTTGGCGTACACAGTCTGGTAGCGATCTCTATCCGATGAGAGTGGAGCGGCCAATGGCTGATCGCGTTTGATATAAGGTGGCAGCGGGATTAGTCCATGCTGTTCCAACCAACCTGCAAAAGCGGTGCTTGAGCGATTAAAACGCAGCTGGACAAAGGCATTCCCCTGGCTGTCATCGGTCTTTCCGGTGACCTCCGCCACGACGTCGCCGGCGAGGCGGATGCGAGTGCCGGCGACCAATTTTTTCAACGGCCTTCCCATAGCTTGCCAATGGCATGTGATGCTAGCGTCGTCTTGAGTGAGTGGAGCGAGAAGGAAAAGCTCCACCTGCCCTCCGGTCGGCAGACTTCCGCGCAAGCGGCTCGGAAAGACCCTCGATGCATTTAGAATGAGCTCAGTACCAGCCGTCAACTCCGTCATGAGGTCCGCCATATGCGCGTCCCGCAAGTCACCCCGAGCGCTCCTTATCAGCAGGCGGGCCTGATCCCTTTGGCTCGTCGGCGCTTGGGCAACCAGGTGGGGTGGAAACGGATAGTCAAAGTCGCTAAGGCGAAGTTGGGGCTGGGACGGATTCGCGTCTGGCATGGTGAGTGGGCCTCCGGGGGCTCATATAGCTGCCCACACGGTGGCTTGTCGAGCCTCTCTTCGACGTGCTGGGTCTACTACTTTGCCTTGATACTTTTCATGCCGGTGGCCCAGGCTTGTCCTGGCATGGTCTCGTTTCACGACCTTGAGGGCTTTTCGGGAGGGCCCCGGAAGGATCTGCGGTTGTTCGCCCTGACATCGCCGTCTGTTGGCCCCAATCTATGGAAGCAACTGGCTTTCCAGGTTGATCCCTTGACGCCTGATGGGCGCCTGGTTTTTGCCCCAGGGGAAGATCTCAGCCTAAAGAGTATTGAGCCATCGGACCTGCTGACGTTTCAGGTCGAAGACTTTGGCCGGCCCATGGGGCAAGGATCCCCTCCCCTACCCTGTCGGTCCGCGAACGTGTACGAAGTTAGTTTAGAAGGCCGCGCTGCCTATCTGACCAGATGTGACCCTTCTAGACAGCCTGCGATGCGGTTTTCCGCCCAGGTGTTGTTTGATCCAGAACAAAACACTCTTGAAAGCGCTATGTACCGCTACCGCTTTCATTCCGATAACTATATGCAGTTTGCAAATATTGCCTTTCGCCGTCCAAGCGGCGGCTGGGACGATGTGGCGCATGATTCGCGGCTACTGATTCGTGCAGATATCAAAAATTTCTTTACCATGCGTTTTGATTCGCAGCAGATTGTCTCACGGCTAGAGGCCAGTCGCCTTAGTCCGGTCGGCAATCTAGCGCGCCTGTCGTTTTACCTGCGTATTTTACTCTTTAAAATTCGCATGAGCCTCGCGACAGATGTTGGATTTTATAGTGATTCTGGGCACATACCCATGCAGGTCGACCTGCCGGTCAATGCCTATGAACGACTCCACGCCGGGAGCGGAATCCTCTATAGCTGGCGGCTAGCAGAGGGCGCAGGCCATGAAGTGTCGACACTGCATATGCCACGACTTGATCCAGATCAAGTTCACCTTGGGTTTAAGGACCTCGCAAAGCTTGGCCTTGGCTACTGTCACGGCGACCATTGCCTATTTCGCTACTCTGTTACCTTGCATGGCCGCCAGTTGTCGATGGACATGGACCTGCGCCGCACTTTGGTGGAGAGGGGGTTCTTCCCGATGTATGTCGCGGACACGCGCATGCCATCTAAGTCGATGGGCTGGGGCCTTGATGATGAAGACGAGGCAAACCGCATGGGCATGTACTTTGAGGTCTCTGGCCTGCCCGAAGGCGGCCACCCATGGGATTTTTGGTTACGTCTTGGGGCGCCTGAAACGAGTCAACTTATTTGTCCAAGGCCCGTCGTACTCCGAGCGATCAAATAGTCTTCTTGCCACTTTTTTGCGGGTATTGGGTCGAAAATGGGGTGGCGTTGTCGACTTCGTTGGGCTGGTCAAGAGACGGTGTTCGTACAAATGGATAGCGGATCGTTTGGCTAATCCCTGGTTCGAATTGCTGCCAATAGGCATCGCATTTGCGTGGGTCGGTGGTCTGCAATTCGAGGGTGACTGTGGGTATATGCCGTTCGTTTCCGGCATAGTTGCCGAGTGATCCAGGGTAAAAAGTGTAGTCGACGACTTTGTAATTCTGCGAGCTCTCAGAGATTGCTTTGACCAGCCGCTTAGCCTTGGCTTCAGTTGAAGTGAGGGGGCGAAGCACACCGGATCCAGGCCCGTCGTAGTCGAGAAAGCCAAGTGGAGCGTGGATCGAGAGGATCTTGTCGGGGCGGTAGCGATCGATGAGCTCGATTTGAAACAGGGTTTCGATCTCGGTATTTGGAAAATAGCCGGGGAAATGGGCGAGAAGGCGCCGACGGTTTTGCTGCCAAATCTTTTGCGCTTTGTCGTACCAATCGGCGGTGAAGAAATTGCGATTTAGGTCGATGCCGTTGGCGTTTGTTCGGGTCGGATGCTGGCGAAGAAACCCGTCGGGACTTACCAAGGGTGCGATGATCACATGCGCCTCGGCACCTGCGATCCCAGGATGCTCATCTAAATAACGGGCAAAGCGAAACGCCAGGTTAATTGGCGTGAGTTCGTCAGCGTGAACCCCGCCAAGAAGAAGTGTGGTTTCCTTGGTCACGGTGCCGAATTCGGCATAGATCAATGGTCGACCAAGCCGGGTGTGGAGGTCAGCGCGCCACTTCACATTGCCACAGGGATCTTCAACCCATTTGTAGCGCCGATACTGGACTTTCACTTGTTGGCAAAAGTCGCGCACAGCACCGGACTGGCGCGCTTGCTCGATCAGCGAATCGGAAAAGTTGGTCGGCGATACAAAAGGCAGCCGGCTAAAGCTTTGCCCCAAGCCGTTTTCGATAAGCTTCATTTGACCGAATGCCGGTCCGCTCAGCCAGGCGAACGTACCGATCATCAGCAGTCGGCCTATGCCCTTTGCCGCGACTGTGTTAGGGGGCGCCCGAAGCTTCAACTTTATTCCTCGTGGTTACGACCGGTTGCGAATCCTTGAGCCTAAGCTGCGGTATCGTTGGTACTAAGGTCAGGGATGGGCCGTTCGCCCTGTAACGGCTTGGCGAAGTACTCAACGCCGTCCTTGTCAAAACAATGACCACAATAAATGGCATATCCTAGGCGGTCACGGAGGTACCAGCGATTATTGCAGTTGGGACAGCTGTACACGAATTTGCCTTCGGCGGCGATTCGGGTATGGACATGCACATCTGGGTCTATGGCAAACCCGGTGGCAGCAAATTCTCCCATCTTTTTATAAAAGCGTCGAGTGTGTCCGGGGTCCAACATGCAGTCATAGAGCCACAGGTGGGTCATCTCATGGAATAAGGTGTACGGCATGAGTGACGCTTCATTCGCGAAATAAGTCTGGTTGAGCCGGATTCGATGCTCAAACAAGTAGGCAAGTCCAAGTTTTTGCCGCATGCGCGGAGTAAATTCGATCTCAACCTTACCGCTGATCGACCCTTCGGGCTGATCGCGAAAATAGGGCAGGAACTGATAATAACAGTCATAAGCCATGCGGATAAGTTCAGGCACCGTGAGCGGTGCGCTCGAGACGGCCAAGTTGGTGTTCTGCATCATCCTCGACTTTGCTCCGGTGAGCTCCGGGCATGGTTTATATCATTGGGCTACGGCGCTGGGCGATGCGCTGGGAACTTACGGCTGGTAATGGTCGCTTTGGTCATCATAGCATGGAGCAAAATGGCGTAAAAGCGACTATCGGACCCTGGCGGACGCAACGACAAAAAGTGGCTTATTTTCATGATAGCCACTCCATAATGGTCGGTTGGCGGTGCCAAGATTCAGTACCTGAACGCCGCTCTGGAGTAGGGGCTTAAGGTTGTATTCTTGGCGCACAGCGAGAGAGGTGGTGACTGTTCCAAGCGATCGACATCGTCTTAGGTAGTCCACAACGTGCATCAGGCCAGTCTGCCCGTCTATTTGGGCTAGTGACAGTATCGAGACGGTGAATGGGGCCCGTGCGATCATGCTCTCGATGAGTTGGTCGTTAAGTGCGAACCCGGCTGGGACTTGGCGCATCGCGACCAAGGGTCTTCCGGGCTGTTGCGGTGGAAAGGTGAAAGCGCCGATCTCTGCCAGCCGAACGGCCTCGAAATCTAGGGCAGCAAGCGACTTCCAAGGAAGTGGCGCCGCCCAAAAGTCTTGGCAATATGCAGCCAGTAGCTCGGCCACGTCTGTTGCCGACCGGTTTTGATCGTCGATCATCACGATGAGGCGCGTCGCCATGCAGCCAGTTTGTCCAAGGCTGAGAAGGTCCCTTGCAAGCAGCGGCCCCCCTGCAGTCAGGTCGCTGCTGGCGATCACACTGATTCCGACTCGTCCGCCAAACCCTTGGAGTGGGGTCGCTGCTTGCAGACGAAGCTGCGCCATCGTCTCGTCGCTGCCGTAGGCTAGTAGGGCGTCACAGGGAATCGCCGCCGAGCCGCCGCCGAGGCGCAGGCTTGGCGCGGCGAGGGTCACCGCTGCACCCGGCAGCGCCTGAATGAATCTAATAAAAGCCGTAATCAAATGGTCTGCCGCGGCGAATCGTTGGGGTAAACGCACGGTGATTTGCAGGCCGAGGAGATATCCTAGTGCGAGCGGGTAGAGGCCAACCATGGAATGGTTGGCAGGAAGGATAAACAGCCAGTGACGAGGTATGGGTGCCCCTTGTGTGGCCACTTGGGCCGCGTCCATCCAGTCCTGTAAGGACACAGGCAGTCCTTCAAGCAGATCCTGCAAGGCAGCGGCAGCGGCTGCCTCGGAGCCCAGTTCCAAGCTAAGTAGGCGTGTGGCATCAGGCCCGCTGGCAAACTTCCGGATGGTTAGGGCCAAGAGCGCGCCTCGTTGCCTGATCTGTTCTGGATCTGGAGTGACTACGGATTTGCGCATAGGACCGGAAGATGGTTGACCGGCGGGCACTTTAGGCAATGCGGATAACTCTTCCGCTTGTAAGGAGCATCCCTTAAGCGGCTGGGTTGGAGCGCGCCCGATGAGCCGAAAGGTTTGCCCATCAAGCTCCGCGAGGTCTTCGGTGCGCACGGGCCATGGCGCATCTAAGCGGAATGGATCATCGACCATCAAGGCCCCGCGGCCGACCGTGGCCGAGCACCCAGGTGCCGTGATGACCGCCAGCTTGACCCAAACCGGAAAACGGAACCTGCGCTCCGCTAGGGGCAATACTTGGCCCTGGGGTAGGAAGTCGTAGGCTTGGCAGGCCAGCTCGCACATGCCGTATTCGCTAATGATCGAGGCTTCTGGAATGCCAAAGGCTGTACTTAGGTCGCGGTATAATTCGGTCCGACTTAGCTCGCGGGATTTACCCTTGGTGCCTCCGGTTTCAATGATGACGCTGCCGTGGGGCAATGGCTTGGCGTGGCCCCCGTCGATGGCATTCATGAGGTGGAAGGCCGTAGCGAAGAGCCAAACCGGCTTGTGACTCCCATGACTGTTGATCGCCGCAGCTAGCCCTTTGTCGTCACTATAGGTTAAAGGCAGGACTTCACCGATCCATGCCACCATCTGCGCCAGACTGCTCTCGGGCCAAGCGTCGACGGTTGGGACCAAACTGATGCCATGGGTTTGTGCTAGTAGGCTTTCTGAACCGGACTGCGGCAGCACTTGGCCAAGCATTTCGAGGAAACTAGTGACGCTTTGGGCCTTGTATGCGGCGAGGCCACGGCTTGAAAAGCGAGAGATTGACCTTGTCGCTGTGGTAGTACCACTGGAGCGGAAGCGGCGCGCCTCACCTCCGGCGCAAAACAAGGGCCAAGTTTGGGGGCGTCGCATAAACTCAAGCGGCAAATAGCGACGGCCAGACCAGGGGCCTTGGCTTATGGTTGGTAGCGAGCTTGGAAAAGCATGACTTGGCTTTGGTTCGGTGGGTTCCATGGGCTCGGATTGATAAGAAGGTCTTGGTCGGCAAAGAACTTGGCCGCAGATATAGAAGCAAGGTATAACATCAAGTCCGAAACATGGGCCATTTTTAAGCTAATTCGTCGGCGCCTTTCGGCGCTGTGGCGATGCAGCATCGGACGGTACCCCCTTACCAGGCGCAGGCATGAGTTCCGAGTACTTTGTTCGAACCAATCAGTTTGAGGGGCCGCTCGACCTCCTGCTGCACCTGATACGGGTGCATGAGATCGATATTTTCGCCATTGATGTCCTGCGGTTGACCCAGGAGTACCTGCAGTTTCTTCGGCTCTTGCAGTTTGAGGACCTGCAGCAGGCGGGTGAGTTTGTCGAGATGGCGGCAACCTTGATCGAGATCAAGGCGAGGATGCTGCTGCCAACGGATGAGAAGCAGGCAGCTGACGATGGTCCGGCTGACGAAGACCCGGTCAGGTCGCTGCAAGAGCGCCTGCTCCAGTATGAGATGTTTCGCAACGCAGCCGAGCATTTTAGCCAAATGCCACAGATGGGCGTTGAGATTCAGCCCAACAACGAGTGGCAGAGGCTGCTGCCACTGTATGAGCATATCGAGGCACCACTTAGTGGAGATGCTCCGACTTTAGTTGTGCTTTATGAACAGTTGCTGCGGGGTTTATCCGAGCGGCGCAAAACCAAGCACACCGCTAAGCTGCATCGGATCACCGTCGAGGACACCATCGAGAAGCTTGGTAAAGAGATCGACCAGGCTCGTTTCGCCCTTTTTCAGGGCATCTATAACCGGCTGCAATCACGGGACGAATTGGTGGTCCACGTGATGGCAATGCTGGAGCTGGCAAAAATGAAGCGACTGCAGGTGTACCAACAGGATTTGATGGGACCAATTTGGTTATATCGCATGGACTGTGATGAGTCTGTGCTGCCGTTAGCGCACACGGCCATACCGCAATTTGCCGTCCACGATGATGTGGAAGTCGTCGTGGTCGCCCCTCCGCCCGCAATTGCGACCCTCACATCGGAGCAAGGTCCAACATGACAACATCTGATAATGACGACTTGCCGCAGGGTGCAGTGATTCAACCAGCTGAGAGCGCAGGGATTGAAACTGCGCAACTGGAGTTGCAGGGGGCGCCAGGCGAGCTGCCTGATGATCCTGAAATGTCAGCAGCAGCGGCCGATGAGTTCGCTCATTATGAGGAGCTGGATGAGGAGCTAGCGGGAGACGTTGCCTCGCCTCCCAAGGCGCGCCGCGCTGCGGCCATGCCTCTTAGTGCCAAGGTCGAAGCCGTGGTTTTTGCTGCCCAGAAGCCGTTAAAAACCAGCGAGATTCATGCCATCATCAGCGATGAAGGACTTACCGAGGCGCAAGTCCAAGCAAGCCTGGATGAGCTAGTCAGTTACTATCAGGAGCGAGACGGGGGGTTTCGCCTGCATTACCTGCGGCGGCTTGGCTATCAGTTTCAAACTGCGGAGTCGGCTGGGGCCATCATGGAGCGAATGTTTGCTTCGCGCCCGCGCCCGATCAGTCGAGCAGCCCTGGAAACCTTGTCGATCATTGCTTACCGCCAGCCCGTCACCCGTGCAGAGGTTGAATTCATTCGCGGAGTCGACGCTGGCAGCATCTTTAAGACCCTATTGGAGCGTGAGCTGATCAAGTGTGTCGGACGCAAAGAGATCGTTGGTCGGCCGATGCTATTTGGTACCGCTGAGCAGTTTCTTACGGTATTTAACCTTAGTAGTATCAAAGACTTGCCTCCTCTGGAGGCGTTTCAGCCAGCCCGCGAGATGGTCCAGGGGGCGATGTCGCGCCTTGCCGAGGGCAGCGAAGACGAGCTGATCGACGTCGAAGAATATATTGCGGACAGCACACGCGGCGAGTATGAGGGTGACGATCGGGCGCTCACCGCCGAAGGCGATGTCGCCAAGGAAGAGCTTGCCGGCAACCCCGGGGAAGAGCATGGAACCAATGCGGATTCAGAAGTGGCTGTCACAGCTGGGAATAGCCTCCCGGCGGGAAGCCGAGACCTGGATCAGTGAAGGTCGCATCGCGGTGAATGGTCAGGTGGTGACCGAACTGGGTCGCAAGATCGATCCACAGCAGGATCAGGTCACCGTCAACGGCAAGCTAGTCGGCAGCAGCGTTCCCCCGCGCGTCTACTGGCTCCTTAACAAGCCAGACGAAGTCTTGACGGCGCGCAGCGATGAGTTCCAGCGGCAGACCATCTATGACCTGCCCAAGATCAGCAAGGTTCCCTTTTTAGTGTCGCCGGTTGGTCGTCTGGATTACCGGACCGAAGGTCTGCTCTTGCTGACCAATGATGGCGAGCTAGCCAGCCGCCTGACCCATCCCCGGTTTGAGATTCCGCGGCAGTATCACGTGCTCATTATCGGCCGCTTATCGCATGAAGAAGAACAGGCGATTATTCACGGCGTCGAACTAGAAGATGGCAAGAGCGGCCGTGCCGAAGTGCGTTATGCGCATGGTAAAAACCTCGGCGCCTCGCGCGGGAGCTGGTACGCCATTACGGTCTTTGAAGGCCGCAATCGTTTGGTCAGACGCTTATTCGAACACCTCAATCACAAAGTGGTGCGGTTGATACGCGTCGCCTATGGCGAGGTCCGGCTACCTGAGGATCTAGAGCCAGGCGACTACCGGCAACTGACCTCGGCCGAGATCAAAGCATTGAAGCACGCTACCGGTCTATAAGCGACCAATGGAGCCCCGATGAAGCTCGCAACCTTGCACGGTATCGGCCGCGACGGTCGTCTAATCATAGTGAGTCGCAACTTGAAGGTCTATGCGGAGGCTGGAGATATAGCTCCGACCCTGCAAGTTGCTTTGGACCGTTGGGATGAGGTCAAGCCGGCACTAGAGGCCCGTTATGCCGCATTGCAGCGCGGCGAGTTGGTGGCTGGTCCCTTTATCGAGGGCGAGGCCCTGGCGCCACTGCCCCGTGCCTTTGAGTGGATCGACGGCTCGGCCTATATCAATCACGTGATGCTTGTCCGGCGGGCCCGCAACGCTGAGCCACCGGCCACGCTTCGCACGGATCCGCTGGTTTACCAGGGTGGAAGCGGCTATTGCATCGCGCCAACCGCGCCGATTCCGTTGGCCGATCCGGCCTGGGGGCTCGATTTTGAATCGGAAGTCTGCGTGATCCTCGGAGATACCCCGCAGGGCACGAAGAAGGACCAAGCTGAGGGGCATATTCGCTTGGTCTTGCTGGCTAATGATGTGTCGCTACGCAACTTGATCCCGGTTGAGCTCGAGAAGGGCTTTGGCTTCTTTAATTCCAAGCCCGCCACCGCCTTCTCGCCTGTGGCCGTGACGCCCGACGAGTTAGGGCCGGCCTGGCACGAGGGGCGTGTGCATTTGCCCTTGCGCACCGACTACAACGAAGAGTTGTTTGGCGATCCAGAGGCGGGACCGGAGATGCACTTTTCCTTTCACGATTTGATCCAGCATATCTGTAAAACCAGGTCGTTTATTGCTGGGACGATCTTGGGCAGCGGGACTGTTTCCAATGCAGACCGGGCACGTGGGTCCTCGTGCCTGGCTGAAAAACGAATGATTGAGAAGATTGATTCCGGTACCATAACAACTCCGTTCATGCAGGTTGGCGATCGAGTGCGCATCGTGATGCGTGACGCGCAGGGGCAAAGCATTTTCGGACAGATCGATCAAACGGTCGTCGCGGCACCGGGATCTTAAGGTCCCGCCTCGCGACGCCAAAGCGAGGAACGATGCGGTCTATGTTGCTGGTGGCTACCTTTGGACTTGCCTTGCTGGCGGCGCCTCTAGCCAGGGCCGACACCTTCTTGGGTGAAGATAGCGAGGCCAAGGACAAGGGTGGAGGTGAGGCCGCTCCCGCCTCGAAGAAGAAAAAGAAGAAGAAAAAGGCCAAGCCGCAGCCGGTGGCCGCCACAACGGAAGATGAGACGACCCTGCCCCACTCGGAAGCTGCATCTGAGCGTGGCGAAGACGCCGGCGGTCAGGCGATGCCCTTGGTATTCTCCGGGGCTCTAGGTTCGGGGGCTGGCTACATCAGTGGCCAAATCACCGTTGGTTATTATTTCAACAAGTTTATCGGAATCGATACCTCTTACTACTACTATCGCTTTGATAATCACGATAGCTCCGGCCAGCAGTATGGTCCCGAGGTTGATCTCGTGATTCGGGCTGCGAATCCCACCATTGTGACTCCTTATGTCGGGGTTGGTCCCGGTCATAGCAAATGGCAGCGTACCGCATCAGGCAAGGTATTCGATGCCAGCAGCTCATGGACATTCAACGAGTTCGTTGGCGTCGACGTGCGGCTGACCTCACACTTTGGCATCGGGATCATGCGTAAACAGCAAACTTATCTGAACGATCCACCTAAAGGATTTGACGACCACAATAGCGCCGAGGCGAAGGCTTCGTGGACGACGAATATCGGTTTTCGCATGGCATTCTAATGGGCCCAACCACCACCTGTTTGGGGCCTTGGTACCCCAGTGTTGGACATGCCATCAGCGGGCACATACATCCCCGTTGTGATTTTCAGCCAGCCATTTTCCTCCCAGGTTATGGGGTGCTCGCCTTGCTCTAGCGTTGCCACGGGGCTCCCATTCGGAGCATTAACGGCTTGGACTCCGCCGTCTTTGACGTAGCGAACCCGCCCGCCTGTCATCGGACTGTTCGGTCCGCTTGCTGCTGCAGTGGCCGCACTCGGTTCAGCTGGGGGTGGAGTTGCTGCCGCAGGGGCGCTAGCTTTGGCGGCGTTTACCGGCGGCGCACCTGCCGCGAGATTCCCGGCCGCGGGATTCCCGGCCGCGGGATTCAGTGGTGCCGCGTTGAGGGGAGCGGCTCCGCCTGCTGCCGCGTTACTAGGAGGCATGTCGCCCGCACCTGCTTCGCCAAGCAGGTTGCCGCTACCGCCGCCGCCGCCGCC